>JABAOH010010870.1_pt1 | contig 124267 bp, 28 predicted proteins | sample 7062181 | NCBI WGS metagenome assembly JABAOH01 (sample SAMN14538630, study PRJNA623070) | marine sediment metagenome | biome: marine biome [ENVO:00000428]; feature: marine pelagic biome [ENVO:01000023]; material: deep marine sediment [ENVO:00002113]; isolation source: pool of 5 deep marine...
AACAATAAACTGTAACAAATAATTCGTTTAATTTGCATCGTGTATACCTTGGCAAGAATGGTAACATACTATCAAAAAATGTCAAGAAATTTGGAAATTCAAACGTCACCGTCTGGTCATCTCTTTTTCCTTTTCCAGCTTTTGCAAATGGGATTTGACATTTTCCAATGCCAGCGGCCATAATCGTTTATCCACATTGCTGTAGATAATCTTTACCATCTGTTCCGGCGTCTTGCCTTTTTGCAACAAATGAAGCACCTGCTGTTCCCGCATTTTCCGGTGCTCCAGGGTTTCTTTTAACCGGGCCGTCGTTTCCATGACCATACCGTGGGAAGGAAGAAGTAATTTCGGGTCCATGCGGATAATCCGTTCCAGGCTGGCAAAATAACTTGCCATATCGCCCTCTTCGGTTCCGATGACTACTGTACTTTTATCTTCGATCAAATCTCCCACCAGGAACCATTCCAGGGTATCCGGTGCCAACCCCAACTGTCCGTTATCATGGCCGGGAACTTCATATACCTTTACTTCTTTCCCCTGCCATTGAATTAACACGTCGCCTTCCTTTGCGAATTTTATTTCAATGCCTTCCAGGTAATTTTTCCCGTACCGTTTTAACAGCCATTGATGGGTGGTCTCACTCATGGTGATGGGCAGGGAGAAATCCCTGGCCAGTTGCGGTGCCAGGTGGTGGTGATCGATGTGATGATGGGTGATGAAGATTCCCGAATAAGTATACTGGAATTTTTTAAGGGTATTCACCAGTTTTTGATATTCTTCATGGTCTTTGGGGGAGGGATCGACGATGTACAGGCTTTTATCCGGGTCGCCGATGATAAAACAATTGGTCCAAAAGATGGGGGGAATCATATAATAGGAAAGAGGCAGTAATTGCTGAATGCCTTCCAGGGGTTGGAAATAAGGCAGTTCATTTTCTTTGTCATAGGAAAAGGCAGCGCCTATGAAAACTTTGGCCAGGCTGTCCTCTGGTCTTGGGAGGGCTTTTTGAGAACGGCCCCACGGTGGTAAAAGATTTTTTAAGGTTCTTAAAAGTCCCATTTTTTATCTCCAGAGTCTACGTTTGTTTCAAGACTGCGCTTGAAACAAAAACCACCTGCGGTAGGATATGCAATATGTAAAACATGTTGCCTATTACCGCACTGTAAGTGCCTTTTATATCATGCTGTCTCCTATTTGCTGTTTCTTTCAAAAACAATCTTTCCGTCGACGATGGTCATCTCCACGTTCATCTTTAAAATATCGTTGGGATCTATTTTCAACAGGTTGCGATCGCAAACCGTAATATCCGCCAATTTGCCCTTCTCAATCGATCCACGGATGTCGTCCTCGAATGCTGCATAGGCATTGTTAATGGTATACGCTTTCAACGCTTCGTGGACTGAAATTTTCTGTTCCGGGAACCATCCACCTTTGGGGGTTCCTTTAACCGTGGTTCGATTAACCGCCGCATGGATCAGGTATTTGGGATGTACATGATATTCCGCCGCCGATGTTCCGGGCCAGTCTGAACCAAAACTTAAAATGGCCCCGTTGTCCAGCATTGATTTAAAAGCATACGCACCTTTGCAGCGTTCATGACCGATGCGCTCTTCCATCCAGCGCATGTCATCGGAAACATGATAGGGGTTCACCTCTGCGATTACATTTAAATTTTTAAATCGTGGGAAGTCTTCCGGACGAATCACCTGGGCATGAATCACCCGGAATCCTTCCAGGGATTTGCCCAGGTCTTTGCTTAACCGCTCATAGGTATCCAACATCAATGCCACCCCTTTGGTGCCAATGGCATGCACATTGGAAACAAAGCCCGCACTGTAGCCGATTTTAATCAATCGGTACATTTTTTCCATATTGGGGGTTTTGTAATCCGGGTCATCGCTGGTATGGCGGCGGTAATGGCCGTAATTACCGGGCTGATCGTCGTATGGCTTAAAAAATAATGCACCGTGAGTGCCCATAATGCCGTCAATATACCCTTTTAAGGCGCCGTAACGCAGCCAGCGGTCCGGTGTTTTGGTTTTGGGGTGAAGGCCCGGTTTAAAACCCTTTTTCTTCATTTCTTCGGCGCGGGACAGGTCGGGACGCAGCCAGACCCGGCAGGTCAGTTCACCGTTTTCCTGCAATTGGATAAACCGGGCGGTCTGGTCCGGTTTGGCAATATCATGGAGCTCCACGATCCCGCATTCGGCCAACCGTTTTAACGCGGCCCGGTTTTCATTCATTAATCGCTGCAGGGATTTCTTTTTGATTACTTTGCGGATTTTTTCCAGGGCGGGGGAGTCCCTGTAAATCAGGCCGGTGGGCCGGTTGTTTTTATCCGGGTGCATCCCGGGAAGCACTGTATTTTCCAGCCCGGCAGCTTTTAATGCCGCGGTATTGGCAAGGTAGAGTTTCCTGTTAAAGTTGTTTAGAAGACAGGGGTTGTTTTTAGTGATATCATCGATAGTCCAGCGGTTAGGCAGCCATTTCTTTTTTTTCTTTTTCCCGGCCTTATCCGCACCCGGGGCCCACTGCTCATAAGCGCCCCACAAACCGCCGGTGATCCATTCGCCGTCATCCAGTATCTCCACCACTCGCTGCAATTCTTTTTTCAGTCCCTGGTCGTCTGCCACTTTTAGCAGGTTGGCATCGTTGATCAGCGCACCCGCCTGGTTAAAATGAACATGTCCATCGATAAATCCCGGGACGACAAATTTCCCTTTAAGGTCGATTACCCGTGTTTTAGGGCCGATGTACGGTTTGATTGGCTTGTTCTTATCAAGGACAACGGTGATTTTATTAGCGGTGATTACTACAGCCGCTGCCCATGGGTGATCCGGTTCCATGGTGTAGACTTCACCGTTTTTTAATATCAAATCCGCCGGTTTTGCTTTTATCGGTCCTGAAGCCCAAAGACCATAACACAAAATGACTATAAATACAGCCGATAATGCGCCTTTTATGTTCATTATAATCCTCCTGTGATCACGCCGGTGCTTTTATATAATGTGTACATCTCTCATAATAATGGTTTAATACATTAAAGTCAAGAAGGGGTGGAGAAAGGGGACGAGAAAGCGAGAAAGGGGACAGTCGAAAGAAAAGTCGTGCTGGGGTCTCGCCATTACGTGCCTTCTCTTTATTGATTTTTTCCTCATTTTTTTTGTTTTTCTAGAATATAATCTAGCAAGTGGTTTTCTTTAGTAAAAAAATTAGGTATAATTTACCTTAAATCAATTACTAAATGACATGAAATTCCAAAAAAGGAGGCTATTATGCATCGTTCAGATGTGAAGAAAATCATTCCTGTGTTTTTGTTGGGAATGATCATGTTTGTTTTCTCGTACGCGCTTCAGGCTCAAACTCAGGATCTGGAAATTCATTACATCAATGTTCAGCAGGGGCAATGTACCTTAATCATTGGTCCTGACGGCACCACTATTTTGTTCGATGGTGGTAATGAATTTAAGGGTACCAACGAGGTGGTTCCTTATCTGCAAAGTATTGGAATCTACACTACCCAGGCGTTGGATTATATCATTGCCTCTCACCGAGATACGGATCACTATGTTGGGCTTACGGAAGTTATTAATTATGGGTATGATGCGCTGAATGTTTATGATAATGGCAGCGACAAGTACAACATCTATGTGCAGGATTTCCTGGATGCGGCAGCCACAACTACTGCCGGTGGCGTGACCGCGATGCCGTTGGGTCAGGTGATTAACCTGGGCAGCGGCGCTACCGCTACCTGTGTGGCAGTCAATGGTTCGGTGATTGGTGTGGGTCCCATTCTTGGCGGGCAGGACAATGAGAATGACCGCTCCGTGGCCCTCTTGATCCAGTACGGTAATTTCGATTACCTGGTCACCGGTGATATGGGCGGCGGCATGGAAGACACTCTCTGCACCGGCCGTTCTACCGGGCAGGTGAATATTGAAACCCCGATGGTCCAGGCCATCATGCCTGCCGGGGCCAACCCCCTGCTTTCTCAATACGGTGTGGAAATCGTTCATGTGGGACATCACGGCAGTGAAAGCAGCACCAATTCCGATTATATGAATATTCTAACCCCGGCGGTGGGCTGTATTTCTGTTGGTGATGGTCAGGGTGTAGGCTGGTATCATCCCCGCATCGATGTGGTGGAAAATGTGTTACTGGCGGGGGCATCCTGTATTACTGCTCCCGCGGCCCTTGTGCTTCAGACGGAAGAAGGCGCACCCACCGGTGAAAAGACCAGTTATGCGGGTTACTGTGTCGGAGACATTGTGATTTCTACCGATGGTGGTAATTCTTATACCATTAGCGCCAACGGTGCGGTGAGCCAGGGACCGGATGAGCGAACCGCTGCCGGGCTTCCTGTCACCTATTACTTCGAGGAGTACATTGGCGCTGATAACCCCCCACTGATCTACAATGTCCATGAGGAAAACGTCAGCCGTACATCCGCGGATATTGTCTGGGATACCAATGAAAACGCCACCTCGGTGGTGAAATACGGCACCACGTCCGGCACTTACCCCAATACCGTCAGCGACAGCTCAATGGTGGTGAACCACAGCATCACATTGTCCAACCTGACTGCTTTTACCACCTACTACTATGTGGTGGAATCCACCGATGCCACCAGCAATACCACGACCTCCCCGGAGTACTCGTTCCAGGCCATCAACCCCGAAGATATCGATGTGGTGTTCAGCGAGGTGTATTACGATACCGTGGGGACCGATTCGGAGGAGGAGTGGATCGAGTTGTATAACAATTCACCGGTAACAGTTAATGTGGGTGGATGGAAAATCATCGATAACAACGGTTCCGGTGCTGCTTACACCATTCCCGTGGGAACCACTATTGCTTCCGGGACTTACCTGACCGTTGCCGCCAACAGCACCGGTTTTTATAATCTGTACGGCTATGATGCGGATGTCTACGGTAGTATTCCCGGTCTGAACAACACCGGTGATGCATTGGTTTTGAAAAACAAATCCGGTGTCACCATGGATGCGGTTGGCTGGGAAGGCGGCTACAATGGCAACCTGCCGGATGGATGGGGTAGTACCACCGAACCCGCTGCCTCAACCGGGTACACCATTGTGCGCACCGAGCCCACCACTGATACCGATACGTATGCAGATTGGTCCACGGACGGCAACAATGGCTATCCCCAGACCCAGTTCATGAATGACCCGGACTCCATGATCGTGGTATTCAGTGAAGTCTTTTACGACACCCCGGGCACAGATGCGGATGAGGAGTGGATCGAATTATACAACAATTCTCCCATGGAAGTAAATATCGGTGGGTGGACCATTACCGACAATAACGGTACTGGAGCCACTTATACCATCCCGCAAGACAAAACGATTGCGGCTCACTCCTATTACACCATCGCCAGGGACAGCACCGGTTTTACTAATTTATACGGGTACAATGCCGACCTGTACGGTTTAACCCTCTCCCTGAACAATGACGGTGATACGTTGATTTTGAAGAACAACCTGGGAACCGAAAAAGATGCGGTTGCCTGGGAAGGCGGAGCCAGTGCTGGAGTGCCTGTTGGCTGGGGCAGCACCACCGAACCCGGTGCCGCCACAGGACAGAGTATCGTTCGCACCGACCCAACCGTGGATACCGATACCTATTCCGACTGGTCTACAGCCGATGATAATGGGTTTCCCCAGACCCAGGAAATCACCTACCTGGTGGTATTCAGCGAGGTGTATTACGATACCGTGGGGACCGATTCGGTGGAGGAATGGATCGAGCTTTACAACAACTCGCCTGTAACATGGGGCATCGGTGGCTGGACCATTACCGACAATAACGGTGCAGGAGCTTCCTTCACCATCCCGGCTGGTGAAACCATAGCACCGGGAACCTATTATACCATAGCCATCGACAGTACCGGGTTCAACAACCTGTACGGTTATGATGCCGATATTTACGGTGCCATCCCGGCTTTGAACAACGATGGTGATGCGCTTGTTCTTAAAGATAATAATGGTGTGGTTGTGGATGCTGTCGCCTGGGAAGGCGGAGCCTCTGCCGGTATACCCGATGGCTGGGGCAGTACCTCTCAGCCCAGTGCGTCCACAGGGAGCACCATTGTGCGCACGGATTCCACCGTGGATACCGACACCTACGCCGATTGGTCTACCGCTTCCAACAACGGCAATCCCCAGACCCAGGGCGGTACTCCTCCCGATACCACACCGCCGGTGATTTCCAATGTCCAGGCGACATCGATCACCAGCACCGGTGCGATAATCCAATGGACTACCGATGAAGATTCGGATTCTGTTGTGGAGTATGGCACCTCCCCGGGGAATTACACCGATTCCGAAAGTGATCCCGCAATGGTCACCAGCCACAGTGTGACCCTTTCCAACCTCTCTCCTTCCACCACTTATTATTACCGGGTCAAATCCACTGACGCCAGCCAGAATACAGGCGTGTCCAGCGAATACAACTTTACTACCGCAGACCCGGCCACGATGATTAATACCATCTCCATGACCGCTGTCAAATCGGGCAGCAAGTGGTATGCCATTGCTACCATTACTGTAACCTCCGGGGGCTCACCCGTGTCGGGAGCTGTGGTAGACGTCACCTGGAGTGGAAGCTATTCCGGCACCGACCAGGGGACCACTGATGCCAACGGTGAGGTGGTATTTCAGTCGGGTAAAGTCAAAGCTAAAACCTGGTCCTTTACCATTACAGTGAACAATATTACCAAAAGCGGATATACCTGGGATTCCGGCAGCAGTGAAACCACTGAAACAATTAGCAACTAAAGTGATAAAACGCACGGCCGCCTGTGCCCCCTGGGGACCAGGCAGCCGTGCCAAATTTAATAAGTAGTAAAACAAGGTAGAAATATGTGCGGTATCTGCGGAATTTTCGATTTAAAAGGTAAAAAGCGAATTGTTGACTCGACAGTGATTAAGAAAATGACCCGTAAACTACTGCATCGCGGTCCGGATGGTGTTGATTACTATACCGATGGGGATCTAACTTTTGGATTTTCACGGTTGAGTATCATCGACCTGGAGGGTGGGATGCAGCCGCTGTTCAGCGAAGATGGTTCCATTATTATGATATGTAATGGGGAGATTTTCAATTATATCGAATTGCGCTGGGAATTGCTGGAAAAAGGCCATCGCTTTAAAACCCGTACCGATGTGGAGGTGATCATCCATCTTTACGAAGAAAGCGGGAGGGAGGCTGGTTTTTTGAATCAATTAAACGGACAATTTGCCTTTGCCCTTTACGACTTCAAAAAACAGCAGCTTTTCTGTGCCAGGGACCATTTTGGAGTTATTCCTTTTTTTTATACCACTGCCGATGATTTCTTTATTTTCGGCTCCGAGATTAAAGCCATTTTAGAGCACCCGTTGGTAGAAAAAGCAGTGGACCTGGTGGGATTGGACCAGGTATTTTCATTTCCCGGTTTAATTTCTCCCCGCACCATGTTTAAACATATCAAGAGCCTGGATAATGGCCATTATTTGCAGGTCTCACCATCCGCTGCCGCGGGTGTAACCGTTAATGTCGATGATATTAACGTGTTTGAATATTGGGATGTCATTTATCCTCAAGTGGGGGAGATCGAATATCACCCGGATGAAATCTTTTATATTGAACAAGTGGAGGCACTCCTTACTCAGTCGGTAAAATTGCGGTTAAGGGCGGATGTCCCGGTGGGTTTTTATATCAGCGGCGGATTGGATTCCTCGTTGATTTCAGCCATGGCAACCACGTTAACCCCAGCGGTCAAACGCTATTCCTTTTCCATCGATTTTGAGGAAAAGGATAAATCGGAAGCGAAATATCAACAAAGTGTAGCGGATTTTATCCACTCCATCCATTCTGAAAAAATGTTTTATCATGCGGATATTGCGGGACGACTGCAGCAGGCTGTTTATCATTCGGAGTACCCTTTGAAGGAAACCTATAATACGGCATCGTTGGCATTGTCGGAAAGCGCCCGCCAAAAGAATATAAAGGTGGTGCTGTCCGGGGAAGGGGCGGATGAATGGTTTGCCGGTTACCCGGGATATAAGTTTGATAAATTCAGGAATATGCAGAAAAAGAGCGTTTCCGGTGAAATCGGGCAGAAGGAATTAAATGAACGCCTTTGGGGAGATGAAAATCTTAATTTTGAAATGAATCTATATGATTTTGAAAAAGTAAAAAGGAATTTATATTCCCAAAGGATTCAAGAAATATTTGCCCAGGTGGATGCGCTTCAGCATAAAGTGGTTAATATTAAGCGGCTGCAAGGACGGGATATTCTTCATAAACGGTCATACCTGGATTATAAACTGCGCCTGATCACTCATTTGATTGCCGATCACGGGGACCGGATGGCTTATGCCAATTCCGTGGAAGGGAGGTATCCATTTTTAGATAAGAACCTGGTAGAATTTGCTGTCAAGATCCCCCCGGATCTGAAACTGAAAGAATTTGAAGAGAAATACATATTAAAAAAAGTGGCTGAAAACCGGGTTCCCCCGGAAATCATTAGACGGGAAAAATTTGCCTTTCATGCACCGGGAAGCCCCTACTTGTTGAGACGAAATATTGAATATATCCATGATTTAATATCGTTGGCACGAATAAAACGCCAGGGATATTTCAACCCGGATACCGTGGAGAAATTAAAAAATCAATACATGGCTGAGGGTTTTCGCTTGAATATCCCCTATGAGATTGATTTATTGATCATTGTCATTTCCTTTGGAATTTTTTTAGATGTCTTTGGGATGTCCACCTGAAATAACCGAAAGTAAAAAGAGAAAGAAAATTTACAAAAATTGTTGCTTTTAGGGGATATATTCGCCCCGGGTAATATTTTCAGATGGATAGGGTTTATATTAAATGATTTGGAAGGTTTTATCAGGTCTTTAAATTTGCAAATATTCTATAACTGGAAAAACTGAAATTTTTTTTTCTATCTGTAGATTCATTATAAATTCTTTCCACCATATGCAACGATTTTGTGTATTTTAACGAACAACCAAATATGATATTCTAAAAACCTAATTTAACCAGGCTATATTCAGTAGTGACCGAGGTATTAAACTAAGGAAAATTTTTCCTGCCAAGTAAGACACCAATCAGAAGAATATGCTAAATCCCAAGGGCGGAAGCCTATCTATGGTGATTTGGTGATTTCTTTCCCACCCAATGAAGATGATTTTTTCATTTTTGGTTTTGAAATAAATTCAACGTATCCATAAAATATTTATTAGCGGGGTATTTTTTTCCGGTTTGCATCCTGCCTTTATTATGTCCTCTTTTAAACCCATTAGCGTATTAAAGGGCAACTTTCCAGATTTCGGTGGAGGAAATAAAGCACGAAAAGTCCTGGTGGTTTTTTGTAATACCGGTACTGATCATTGTCCCGGTGGTCCTGGTAACTATAAGTTATAACGTAGTAAAAGTGGCGTATAATGAAAATTCCTGTGCCAGCGGATAAGATAGACCCGTATGTACCTTAAATCAAAAAGGAAATATATCTAAAATATTCACTTTGATAAATCTATCCACGGATAAATTGATAAATTTGGAGGAAAAAGATGAACCCTCATAAGAATGATTTACTGCAAGATAAAAAGAAAGAGAAAATTCTATTGGCTCTATTACCTTATTGGTATCCATTGATGCCTTCATTGGGATTGTGTTCCATAAAAAGCTATCTTGAACGACATGGATACATTGTAAAAGTGCTTGACTTTAATTCAGAAACACTGTTTAAAAGAATATATGATAAATATTTCGATACGTTATTAAATTTTTTCCCTGAGAACAAAAAGTTGAAAGGAAATGATTATTACAATGTTGGCCATAATGTTTTACAAAATCATATGATGGCACACATTAATCATACCAATGAAGAAAAGTATTTTGAATTGGTAAAAATAATCATTTATAAAACCTTCTATTTTGAAGCAAATGATGCTCTTGTGAAGGTCTTAAATGAGATTTTAGACCAGTTTTATTATTCATTTGAAGGATACCTTATTGAATTGTTGGAAAAGGAGAAACCGGATGTAGTCGGAATTTCGTTGTATACCCATACCCTTCCCACATCGATTCATGCCTTAAAGCTTATCAGGAATAAATACTCACATATCCGTACGGTTGCCGGAGGTGGAATTTTTTCTCAGACATTGGATGTAAAGTCTCCTGATTTTGAATATTTTTTACAAAAGACAGAGGTATATCTTGACAAAATTATAATAGGAGAGGGTGAAGAATTACTCTTAAAATATTTGCAAGGTGAACTCCCTGATTCGCAGCGGGTTTATTCAAAAAAGGATATTGGTAATAAACTATTTGATATCGCCAGCAACAGGCCCGATTTTTCGGATTTTGATTTGAGTCTTTACCTCTATTTACCTGCCTATGGTTCCAGGAGTTGTCCTTACCGATGCAAGTTTTGTTCGGAGCCCGTTTACTGGGGTGCCATAATGGATAAAGCGATGTGGAAGTTAATCGTTGAGGTATGAATAAATATCAAGGGAGATTTTATTATGTGTAAACATCAAAATGTCCGGATAAATATAATTGGAATTTCAGCACTTTATCATGATGCAGCCTGTTGTCTTTTACAGGATGGTGTGTTAATTGCGGCCACCCAGGAGGAAAGGTTTACCCGGAAGAAATTTGATTGTTCAATGCCTGTAAATGCGTCCCGGTATTGCTTAGAAGAAGCCGGACTTAGCATACATGATATCGACTGTCTTGCCTATTATGAAAACCCTGAGAAAAAGTTTGCCCGCCAGCTCTGGAGTGGATACCGGGGAGATTCCCGGGAACTTGTTTATAAGCTGGACCCCCACCGTGCTGAAAGGGAAATCCGGGAATTACTGGGTTATGAAGGTCCCATAAAATTTATGGAACACCATCTTTCACATGCAGCCAGCGGTTACTATTTTTCGGGATTCGAGCGATCTGCAATCCTGACAGTCGATGGAGTGGGAGAATGGGCAACGTGTACGTATGGACAGGGAAAAGGAAATAATATAGAGCTTTTCGAAGAAGTACACTTCCCCGATTCGTTGGGCCTTTTATACAGCACCATTACAGGCTACCTCGGGTTTCGGGTAAACAGTGGAGAGTACAAGGTAATGGGCCTGGCTCCCTACGGTAAACCGGTTTATGTCGATAAAATTTACACGCTGATCCAATCCCGTGACAAAGGACAATTTTACCTGGACATGAAGTATTTCGATTTTATTTCAGGGGATAAAATGTATTCGGAAGAATTAATCGAACTCTTCGGAAAGCCCCCCCGTGTCCCTGAGTCCGGGATTCATCAATTTCATAAAGATGCAGCCAGGAGCCTCCAGGTGGTCTTAGAGGAAATATTACTTGAAAAAGCCGGGTATCTATATGAAAGAACAGGGGAGGAGAATCTTTGTATGGCAGGTGGTGTAGCATTAAATTGCGTGGCCAATAGTAGGATTTTAAGAGAAAGCCCTTTTAAGCGATTGTTTGTACAACCCGCCGCCAATGATGCGGGATGTGCGTTGGGAGCTGCCGCACTGGCACATGTAGAGCTTATGGGAAACCGCCCGGTCACCGGGAAGCTAGAACAGGTGTTTCTAGGTCCAAAATACACTGCTGATGAGATCGAAAGATTGTTAAATGCCACTCCTTTAAAATTCAAAGATTATCGCGGGAAACAGGAGCAATTACTTCGTGAAACCGCACAACAACTGGCCCGGGGAAATGTCATCGGCTGGTTCCAGGGAAGAATGGAATATGGTCCCAGGGCACTGGGAAACCGGTCGATCCTGGCAGACCCCCGCAGCCCCGACATGCGAGACCGTGTCAATTCAATGGTTAAAAAAAGGGAAGCCTTTCGCCCCTTTGCACCGGCTGTACTGGAAGTGAAAATGAAAGACCATTTTGATATCGGTCATCCCTCCCCTTTTATGCTGGAAACCTGCAAGGTTATTTCTCCCCTCAATTTACCTGCTGTCACTCACGTTAACGGTTCCGCCAGGATTCAAACCGTAAATTCAAAGACCAACCCACTCTTTGCCGCCCTTATCCTCGAATTTGAGAAGCTCACCGGGTGTCCTGTTTTGTTGAATACCTCATTTAACGTCAGGGGGCAGCCAATTGTCTGCACACCGGTTGATGCGTTGGAATGCTTCATCACTACCGATATAGATTCTCTCGTACTGGGAGATTTTTTGATCCGAAGATCTGAAAATTCTTTATCATTGCTGCGAATGCTGGTGAATGCACAGAAGAGAATTAAAGATGAACCTTTTAGCGCTGTTTATACTTTTATTTAAACTAAAATAAGGAGATTCAATATGGCGAAGCGACCACCCGAATCATTAAAAGAAACTGCGAATCAGTTGGCACATTATATCGCAAATGGAAATAAAGAGACAGGGAAAATACAGGCACTTGAGCGGAAACTTCTTTTGAATCGCGCCCCATCCTCCGCCAATATAACCATAAAAAAGGTGCCGAAACCGGGTGAATCGGTGGGTATCTGGGCACCCGCACGGATTGAGGGTAAGAAATATTATACCCGTGACGAAAAATACAAGCAAGAGTTCAACCAGTGGGCCAGGGTTCACGAAATACCCCCTAAAAGCTCGAAAAAAAGAATTGTGTACCTGGGAGAATCGGTTTCCAGGGGATATCTTCTTGATCCCTTTTACACACCGGCTTCTGTACTGGAGGTCCTTTTAAATTCAAAGCCGGGTCTCCTGCAGGCAGAGGTGGTGGACCTGGCTCGAAACGATCTTTTAATTAACGATCTCACTGATCTCTGTTCATCTTGTCTGGCACTGGAACCTGATGTACTGGTTATCTTTGCAGGAAATAACTGGGTGAACGGTTTCTCCTTTACTGAAGATTTAGCGGCTAAAATAATTGAAGTAATGGGCACACAAAATAGATTTTCCAGTCTAAAACCTATACTTGAAAACCAATATAAAAAAATGGTGAGTTCTTTCATGAAACATGCGGCCGGTCTTTCAAAAGCATATCAAGTACCGGTGCTTTATGTGATTCCTGAATATAATTTACTGGATTTTCAAAGTAGCTGGGTACAGCAAATCAATACATGGCCGAAGGGTGAAACAGGAACGTGGCTGCGGTTGAAAGATGAAATACAAACGGAGTTGGGAAAAGGCAATATAGAAAGAGCGGAAGAGCTAAGCCATGAAATGATAAAACTGAACCAGGGCAACCCACTTGGTTATGAATTGCTCGCCAGGTGCAAGTTGGAACGGGAGTTGTTCCCGGAAGCGACAAAATGGCTGCGAATGGCCTTAGATACCGCGATGTTCAGGGGGCAGAATGTTCCCGGTTGTCTTACTGTGATCCGGGATACACTATTGGAGGAGGCGGCCAAATATAATATGACCGTAGTGGACTTGCCCGAGGTTTTTAGCCGATATCAAAGGGGTAGACCACCTGGAAAGGAACTGTTTTTAGACTATTGTCATCTCTCTGTCGAGGGTATTCAAGTTGCCATGACTTCAACAGCACAAAAATTGTTTTCCATATTGACCGATAAAGAGATCCCCGGGGCTGAGCTTGGAGAAAAAGCTCCAACTCCCAATAACGATGTAATCGCCCGTGCCCATTTCTTTGCTGCCATCCATAATGCCCACCGGGGTGAACAACCCTTTGATATACTTTATTATCATTGTTTACAGTCACTAAATAAATCCGCAAAAGTCACACACCTGATGCTCAACTACAGTGAAATGGTTAGTTATCATACAACCTGGTGCCTGAGCAAGTGGTGTAAAAAAATGTTTGAAAGTGGAGAAATGGCCCAATTTCCCAATATATTACAACCCAATAACCTCTACTTGATGGATATAGCACTTGTCGATGCGATGGCGGCGGCATTAAAAAGGCACGGTATTGATATAGAGCCGCGGATATTGAAACTCAGGAAAAAAGAACACAGCTTTCTAAATGGAAAAATCAACTTACTGGAATCTTATTACCACCTGGCATCATATATCGCATCTTACCGTCCAAATAATAGCTATTACAAGGCCTTTTCTCCACAATCCCGTTTTTTCCTGGTGACGGGAGTTGATAATGATGTGGAATTAAAACTGACCTACCGGGTCCCGCACCCGGACCGAAATCTCAAAAAAGAAAAGGTTTTCCTGGATGTAAACAACTGCTTTCAAAAGGAACTACCTGCATTTGACTATTGGCAAAATTTCACGTTAAAAGTACCTGGACAATCGCTTAAAGACGGCATTAATACGATTACTATCTTATGGCCCCCCAATATCTGCTACAAAAAAGATGTAAAAAACGGACCGGTAAGATTCCAGAGGGACTTAATGAATCAAATGATGTACCCTGTCTACGGTGAAATATACCGGTTCGAGGCAAAAAGGGTAGAAGCGCAAGATATCCGGTGAATTCGATTCGATAAGAATAATAAATTCTAAAAAGAGAAAAGAATATAGCTGAAATATTTCTATGGGGTCCCTAACATGGGCAAATTAAAAAAAACAGGTAAGGAAAACATCGAAGATATCCTTGCATTAACACCGATGCAGGAAGGGATGCTCTTTTATTACCTGGAAGATCCTCAAGGGGAGAGTTATTTCGAACAATTAACCCTGGAGTTCTCCGGGGAAATCGAGGTGGAGGTCTTTGAAAAAGCCTGGAACTTCGTCATTGAGACTAATGAAATGCTGCGGACAGTATTTCGCTGGGAGAAGCTAGGAAGTTCAATCCAGATCATTCTAAAAAAGCATCAACTTCAGCTTAGATATTTTGATCTCTCTTGTGGAGATATTGGCCATATGAACGATCGGCTGGAAGAGATAAAAGTTAACGACAGGCGCGATAAATTTTTACTATTATCCCATAGGGCAGGTGAACTCCGATAAATGGCTTAAAGAAAACAACACAGTCCCTTTATACCCGGAAAGTGAAAGAGATACATTGATAACCCAAACATGGATACTGGATACTGTACCATCCCGTGAGGAAACATATCGGAGAATAAAAGTATTTATAGATCATTGTGACAAAATGGGGATCCCTAATGCACAGTATTTGACCGAGCTGTATGAAGCGGATGAACGCTGGAAACGTTTGCACAAAAATGCGGTTCCTGGAATAATTGAGTTTGTAGCAAATAATTACATCGATGAAAATAAAAAAATTAAGAAGATGAATTTGGTTGAGGACTCATTTCAAGATCAAGATAAAGGAGACTTTGATTTCAATTTATTATAACCCCGGCTGGTTAAAATAACCCCAAAAAATACAAGAGCCAGATAAAATAATATTGATGGTATTCTCGCTTGAACGCCTCATATTCTTTGTAGTGACTGAAGTCATTGGATTTGAATGAAAAAAATTCTAATGTTATAGTTGAAAAGTCGGGAATTGTGAGGTATAATATGAGCTAAAAAACAACTGAAAATAGGAAGGCATTAAGTTGTTAAATAAAAACAATTAAAGGTGTTGGCTAGTGAGTAGTACAAATTTTAACCATGATCAAGGAGAAGCGATTATGATAGTAAATTTTTCCGGAATATTAGGCGGTTTGGATTGGATAGGGCCTGGATGCCAATTAAGAATCATTAATTGGGAGAGCAATTATGTTTAAAAATTATCTTATAACCGCTTATCGCAATTTACTGCGAAATAAAATGTTCTCTTTCATAAATGTGATAGGGCTTGCTATTGGACTGGCAATAGGTATATTGATATTGCAGTACGTTATGTTTGAGCTAAGTTATGATGATTTTCATGAGAATGGCGATCGAATATACCGTTTGGAACATGAAACTTATATTGAAGGCAAATATAGTTATCAAACCAATAAGACGGTGCGTCTCATGGGACCGACCATGAAAAAGGATTTCCCGGAAGTAGTCGATTATTGTAGAATTACACGCCTTGGTGACGGTGTTTTAACCTATGGGGATAAGAAGTTTAAAATGCTTAAACATTTATTTGTAGACCCTTCTTTTTTCAGTATGTTCTCTTACCAGATGATAATAGGAAACGCTTCAACTGCTCTTGCACAACCAAATTCCGTATTGATTTCCGAATCGGCGGCAAAAAGAATTTTCAAAGATGAGAACCCCATGGGTAAATCATTCATGTTTGATTGGTTTAATGGAATGAGATGGATATTCACGGTCAGGGGAGTATTTAAGGATATACCGGAAAATTCACATATAAGGTTTGAGTTTCTTTTTCCCTTTCATTTTTTTGATAGGTGGGACGTGGTAAAATACGGTTGGGATCAATTATGGTTTTTTAATTACATTTTGTTGGCGCCTGACGCCGACCCCAAAGCGGTAGAGGCGAAGATACCGCAATTCCTGGAAAGATACATCAAAGAAGATTTATTAAGAGAGAATAGACGAGAAGTATACCATTTGAAGGCAATGAGGGATGTACACTTGCTTTCAAAAACCACCTGGTGGGGGGATAGGAATATAATGAAATACGGTGACATTCAATCCGTCTACATTATGTCGATTTTAGCCATAGTTATTCTTTTAATTGTCTGGTTCAACTATATTAATCTTTCTACTGTTCGATCAATTGACCGTTCTAAAGAGGTGGGTTTAAGAAAAGTTGTTGGAGCGACGCGTGAGCAATTGATCAAACAATTTTTATTTGAATCCCTTTTGATAAATATTCTCGCGTTTGTCATAGCAATAATTTTTATTAGAATATTAAGCCCCTATTTTAATCAACTTTTCGGATTACACAGCGCTGTGTCGCTGTTGACTGCGCCGGAATACTGGCTGGGTATATTGGTGTTATTGTTTATAGGTACCCTGTTATCGGGGATAGTACCTGCTTTCTTGCTTTCCTCACCCCATCCGGTTAATGCATTAAAAGGTAAGATAGAAGTTGGCTCCGGCAAGACGAATTTAAGGGATACATTTATGATTTTACAGTTTGCAATATGTATCGCTTTGATAGGAGGTACTATTGCTTTTTTCAACCAGGTTTCCTTTATGCGAAAAAGAGATTTAGGGATTGATTTAAAGAATGTCATATTACTTGAACGTCCTTTTGTTCAAAGAGGAATCAGAAATTTCGAGTTTACTGTGAATGCGTTAATAAACGAATTACGGGGTCATCCGTCAATCTCCGGTGCAACGAACGGCAGTGTTCCCGGGCTCAGCTATCAATCCACATGGGCAGGAGTTACGGTAGAAGGTAATAATACCAAATATACTCTAAGGGGCTGTTGGGTGAATCATGATTTCTTTGATATTTTTAAGATTAAACTACTAGAGGGAAGAAAATTTACTAAAGGATTTACCGACAGGGGGCGTTCTATAATTCTAAATGAAAAGGCAGTCGAATTATTAGGATTTAGAAATTCCAATGACGTGCTTAATAAAGTTATCTTTTCACAGGGAAAAAGAGTCGGAAGAGTCATTGGGGTGGCAAAAAATTATCATCAAGAGACCCTGAGAAAGTCAATTGAACCGGTAATGTTTCTTTTCCCCAGGTTCCTTGGCTTTAGTTATATAGCCGTGAAATTGAATACAGAAAGTAATCCCGAAGTTATAGACTTTATTAGAAAAAAATGGGATGAATTTTTTCCTGGAAATCTTTTTATATATCATCATATGGAAGAATTTTTTGATAGGCAATACAATACTGACAAGCTGTTTGGGAAAAAGTTACTATTTTTCACTGTATTTGCAATTTTTGTAGCCTGTCTCGGTCTTTTTGGTTTATCCTCATATACATCCTCGCAGCGAACAAAAGAGATCGGAATACGAAAGGTGCTGGGTGCGGATGTGTTGGGGATTATTCTTTTATTTTTAAAAGATATTGCAAAACTGCTAATTGTTGCCGTTTTGATTACGTTTCCAATTGCATATTATATTTTTAATAAACTGCTTGAAGACTACGCTTATAGAATAGGAATCGGATGGTGGTTTTTTGTCCTGCCTATATTATTAATAGTACCGATAGTCGTATTAACTACTATTTTTCAAATTGTCAGGTTAGCAAGACAGAATCCTGTAGATTCTTTAAGATATGAGTAAGTAAGAGATCAGAGTACAAAGTACCTGACCGGCAGCGTTCTTCAGTGGATACCAATGCCGAGCTGGTGGAATACGTTCAAACCAATAGTCAAATGCAGAGATTAGACAAAGAAAATATAGAAGATATCTATGCATTAACTCCTATGCAGGAAGGGGTCCTTTTTCACTATTTAAAAACTCCCGGGAGTCTTCTTTACTTTGAACAAATATGTCTGGATATATCAGGCAGATTGGCACTTAAAACCTTCGAAAAAGCATGGAATTTTGTGATCGCTGCAAATGAGATGTTGAGAACGATATTTCGCTGGCAGGAAGTGCCCAATCCCATTCAAATAGTCTTAAAGACATATAAAATTAAAGTCAGGTATTTTGATTTCTCCGATTTAGATGGTACCGAAAGCAAAAAAGTTGTCCAACAGGTAAAAATTAATGATAAGATGGAGACATTTGATTTGCAGGAGATTCCTTATAGGATAACTCTCTGTAAAAGAAAAGAAAATAAATATGAGATGATATTCAGTAATCATCATATTTTATTTGATGGTTGGAGTACCATCATTATTTTAAATGAATTTTTTAAGGTATATGAAGAATTATGCACTGGCGTACCGCCGGTTAAACCGATCAAAGGGAAATTCATAGAGTTTGTCAGGTACTTGCAAAACCAGGATACAATGGGACAAAAAAAATACTGGAAGGAATATCTAAACGCTTTTGATACGAAAACCGATCTCCCAATAAAGAGTAGAGTCTCGAAGAAAGCAATGAAAGTCAACACTTACCAGTTAAGATTTTTTCCCACTGTTAAAGATCAATTGGAAAATTTTGTGGAAACCTATAAAATGACGGTTGCTTCATTTCTGTACAGCGCCTGGGGAATTTTATTACAGAAATATAATAATATTGAAGATGTCGTTTTTGGTACCACCGCGTCGGGGAGGTCTGCAAGTCTGAAAGGAATAGAAAACATTGTCGGTTTATTTATAAACACGTTACCTTTGAGAATTAAATCCCATCATAATGAAGAAATACTCGGGCTTTTATACCGGGTATATAACACTTTACAGGAGATGGAGAAATACATCGATACACCCCTGGTAAATATAAAAGAGTATAGTGAAATAAATAGCGGGGATGAATTATTTGATTCCATTATGGTAATAGAGAACTATCCATTAAGAAGACTGACCCGAAGAAATGGTCGATTATCCATCGATTCCTTTTCAGTATTTGAAATGACCAATTATAGTTTGACAATTAGTATATCGGTATTTGCAGGTATTGAAGGAAAGTTTATCTATGATGAAAATTTATTTGATGAATCGACAATAGAAAAATTGGCCCGGCGATTTTTAAATATTGCTCAATATATTTTAACTGGCCCGGGAAAAAAGATAGCTGATATAGAGCTGATATCGAAAGAGGAGAAGAAGCAAGTATTGTTTGATTTTAATAATACAAAAACAGAATATCCGAAAGACAAAACAATATACCGGTTATTTGAAGAACAAGTGGAAAAAAAACCGGATGCTGTTGGTGTGGTATATGAAGACCGGCTGTTGACCTACCGGATGTTGAGAAAAAAATCAGATCAATTGGCAGGACTTCTGAAAAAGTGGGGAACCGGGGCAAACTCGTTGGTGGGAATAATGACAGAACGCTCCATAGAAATGATGGTTGGTCTTTTGGGGATAATAAAAGCAGGCTGTGCATATTTGCCTATAGAGCCCGGGTATCCCTTAAAACGGGTAAAGTACATATTGAAGGATAGTGAAGTGCAAATCCTTATTACCCAGAGAAAATTTAAAGAAAAATTAGCGGATACCTATGGATATACTTCTGATTTTATAAGCTTAGAAGAACTGGATTTATTTGCCGGGGGTCTTCAGAACTATGAAACATTAAGCACACCGCAAGATCCGGTTTATGTTATATATACCTCCGGTTCGACCGGAAATCCCAAAGGGGTTATGATTGAGCATCGATCATTGGTGAATCGAATCGACTGGATGCAAAAAAAATATCCCTTAAACGGGAATGATACGATATTGCAGAAGACGCCCTTTACTTTCGATGTGTCGGTATGGGAACTGTTCTGGTGGGCAATTGAAGGGGCTAAATTATGCTTTCTTATTCCCGGTGGTGAAAAGAATCCCGAAATCATTAAAGATACAATCGAAAAGAATGTCATTTCGATTATCCATTTTGTTCCTTCCATGTTAAATGAGTTTTTAGAATATCTAAAATGCTTCGGTAACCCGGGAAGATTATCCGGTTTAAAGCAAATTTTTGTAAGTGGAGAAACGTTACAACTATCCCAGGTAAAGCTGTTCAAGGAAATAGTCAATAACCAATGTTCTATCAATACGAAACTGGCAAACCTGTATGGCCCCACTGAAGCAGCAATAGATGTATCATATTTTGATTGTGATGGTTTATCCACTGAAAACCATGAAAAAGTGCCTATAGGCAAACCCATTAACAATATCAATATATATATTGTCGATAAAGACCATTATTTAATTCCTGCAGGGATACCGGGTGAATTATGCATTGGCGGGGTAGGACTCGCCAGGGGCTATATAAATAGACCGGAATTAACAACGGAGAAATTTGTTGCCAATCCCTTCGAAGAAGGAGAAAGGATTTACAAAACTGGAGATATTGCCCGATGGTTAGCTAATGGACAGATAGAGTTTTTCGGAAGAGTGGATAACCAGGTAAAGATAAGGGGATATCGGATAGAACCGGGCGAAATAGAAAGTCAATTACTCAAGCATGAAGAGATAAAAGAGGCTGTCGTAACAGTAACAGCGAAAGCAGGGAGTAATAAAGATAAAGACAAGTATTTATGTGCTTATTACGTACAAAATGGTCAGTTAAAAGTAAGCAAATTGCGTGAATATTTATTGAGGGAATTGCCGGATTATATGATCCCCTCCTTTTTTGTTCCCTTGGAAAAAATCCCTTTAACACCAAATGGAAAAGTAGACCGGAGGGCTTTACCCAAACCCGAATTCAACGCGGGAAAAGCATACACTGCTCCACGGGATGAAATAGAAAAAAAATTGGTAGAAATATGGTCCGGGGTACTTGGAATAGAGATAGATAAGATTAGTATTGATGCGAACTTTTTTGAAATGGGGGGACATTCATTAAAAGCCACCCGGTTCATTTCGAGAGTATATAAATTATTACAGGTAAATATTCCCCTTTCCCGGGTATTTCAGACACCACGGATTAGAGATCTTTCATCATACATTAAAACGTTAAAAAAAGACAAATACTTCTCGATCGCGCCGGCAGAAGAAAAAAAATATTACGCTTTATCCTCCGAGCAGAAGCGGTTATATTTTATCCAGCATTTGAATAAAAATTCGGTTGCTTATAATTCTCCCCTGGTGGTTGAATTAGAGGGAAATATAGAAATTATAAGATTTGAAGAAGCATTTGAGAAATTACTCCATAGGCATGAAAGTTTACGAACTTCTTTTGAAATAATAAATGGGAAGCCCGGGCAAAGAATATCCGGGAAGTGTATTTTTAAAATAGAGTATAGTGAACTGGAAAACACACCTGTTTATGAAATAATTAAACGCTTTGTTAGACCCTTTGATCTAAGCCGGGCGCCATTAATGAGGGTAGGATTGATAAAGAAGTTTAATGAGAAGTATTTACTCATAGTAGATATGCATCATATCATCACGGATGGGATCTCAGCGGGAATATTGATGAGAGAGCTGATGGTTCTTTATAAGGGAGAAGAATTGCCTGATTTAAAGTTAAAATATAGAGATTACTCGGAATGGCAGAATAGGGAAAAGGAAAAGGAAAATATAAAGAGGCAGGAAGCATTTTGGTTGAAGGAGCTTGAAGGTGAAATGCCGGTTTTCACTTTACCTACCGATTATGAAAGGGGGGAGATTCAAGGGTATGAGGGTGAGCGGGTCTATTTTTCTTTGGATGGGGAATTGACCGGTAAGTTACGGGAGTTGATGAAAAAAGAGTACACCACTTTATTCATGGTTTTATTAGCAGTATATAATATATTGTTGTCGAAATATGCCAATCATGAGGATATTATCGTGGGAACAGGAGTGGCAGGAAGAAACCATGCGGATTTGCAGGACATTATCGGCATGTTTGTCAGCATGCTGCCGTTGAGGAATCGTCCCGTTGAAAATAAAGGCTTTAGAGAATTTCTAAAAGAAGTAAAAGAAAATACCGTCAAGGCCTTTGAAAACCAGGATTATCAATTCAATGAATTAGTAAAAAGATTGGGACTGCACGGGCAGTTGAACAGGAATCCGGTATTCGATACGGTGTTTCAACTTCAAAATCTTGAGTTTCAAGCAAGGGATGGAAATAGGGAGAACAAAGACCTCAATATTATTCCCTGTGAAGTCGACTATAAGCTATCTCATTTCGACTTATCTCTTGAAGCTGAAGAGCTTGATAACAGGATCAATATGTCGTTTACTTATTCCACTGCATTGTTTAAAAAGTCAACCATTGAGAAAATGAAAAATTGGTATATCGATATACTTAAGCAGACGATATCCAATTGGGATATGAAGCTTGAGGATATTAAAGTATCTTATGATTTAAAAGATATAACAACAACGGCTCTCCAGGAGGACCCCGATGATTTTGCCTTTTAGTATCACGGGACTGGTCCTGGGATTGCTTTAAAAGAGGAACTGGGGAATTTTGGAGTTAAAAATGAGGCCAATTAAATGAGCAAAGGCAATTCAAAGAACCTGCAAAAAGATGACCGGCAAAAGGAAAAAATACTCCTGGTACTTCTGCCTTTCTGGACGCCGCTTATTCCCCCGTTGGGAATCTCATGTTTGAAGAGTTTTGTTCAAAACCACGGCTATAATGTGAAGACAGTGGATTTAAATGTAGAAATGCCATTTAGAAATATTTATGGTAAGTATTATGATCGTTTAAAAGAACATATTCCTCAAAATAAAAGAGGGAATTTCTACAATACAGGGCTTGATGTTTTACAGGGGCATATGATGGCCTACCTCAATTTTGAAGATGAAATGGAGTACCTGGAATTACTCCATTTATTGATACGGAATAATTTTTATGCGGATGTTGGGGAATCCTGTGTTTTGGAATTGGATGAGTTGATACAAACGTTTTACAAAGAGCTTGAGAAGTATTTTCTGCGGTTGTTGAAAGATGAAGAACCGGCGGTTTTAGGTTTATCTGTTTACAGGGGAACACTTCCTGCTTCCATTTTTGCTGCCAGGTTAACCAGGGAGAAATACTCTCACATTAAAATAGTGATGGGAGGTGCGATTTTTTCCCAGGGCCTTGAGTTGAGTTCTCCTAATTTTCGTTTCTTTTTGGAAAAGACCCCCTATATTGACAAAGTAATAGCAGGAGAAGGTGAGAACTTATTTGTAAAATTCTTACACCATGAATTGCCTGAATCACTGAACGTCTGCAGCATAGGCAGCATTAACGGGGAATTTTTGGATATTTCTTCTGCTGATATCCCTGATTTTTCCGATTTTGATCTCCAGCATTATCCTTATAATGCCGCATATACATCCCGGAGTTGTCCGTTTCAATGCACGTTTTGCGCTGAGACAGTCTATTGGGGAAAATTTAGAAAAAAATCCTGCCAACAGATTATCGCAGAATTGAGAGAATTAAAGGAAAAATATGGGTCCCAATTGTTCCTGATGTGTGATTCATTGTTAAATCCTATTATAGCGGACCTGGCAGGGGAGTTTCTAAAATCGGATCTTTTGGTGTATTGGGATGGATATTTAAGGGTTGATAAGAATGTAAGCAGCATTGAAAACTCGTTTCTTTGGAGACGTGCCGGTTTTTACCGGGCAAGATTAGGTGTTGAAAGCGGTTCGCAGCGTATTTTAGATGCGATGGACAAGAAAATAACCCCCTCATCTATTTCATCCTCGATATTCAGTCTTGCCCGGGCTGGGATTAAAACTACAACATATTGGATTGTAGGCTATCCGGGGGAAACCGAAGAAGATTTCCGGCAAACACTAAACCTTATTGAAGAATTAAAAGATTATATTTATGAAGCCGAATGCAATCCGTATCGATATTTTTTAACCGGGCAGGTGGCTTCCACCGGTCTGGCAGAAAAAAATAAAGCGGTTCCATTGTACCAGGAAAATACAAGAAAAATGTTAATTACTCAAACCTGGATACTGGATTGCTTCCCTTCAAGAAAAGAAACATATGAAAGAATCAATCGTTTTGAAGAGCACTGTAAAAAATTGGGAATTCCCAATCCATATTCTTTAAGCGATATTTATAAAGCGGATCAACGTTGGAGCGAACTCCACGACAATGCCGTTCCATCCTTGATGGATATTAGAAATAGAAACGTATCTGTCGATGAATGTCGAAAGGTGCAAAAATCATCATTTGTAAAGGCTGTTGTTAATGATGAAGGTGATTTCGAGTTTTAGAATATTCCAGATAAACAATTACGCACAGCGCTCCTGGGAGGAAAATAATGATAGAAGAAACAAATAATCCTGATATGACGGCTATTTCCAGTCAGTATAAAGAAGAGAGGGACTATTGGTTGAACAGGTTATGCGGGGACCTGGTAAAGACTGGTTTTCCTTGTGATTTTCAGGAAATAGGAAAGCCGGGGGAATTTGAAGAGTTAAAAGGTCGGGTAAATTTTAGCCTTTCGCATGAATTATCTGCTGCGATATTGAAGTTGAGCAATAAATCCGATTTCAGGCTGCACATGATTTTAACAGCGGCACTGGTGGTTTTGCTGAACAAGTATACAGGCAACCTTGACATTATTATCGGGGCACCTGTTATAAAACAAGACATTGATGTTAAGTTTATAAATACCTTTTTGATATTGCGAAATCGAATTGAAAAGGAGATGACTTTTAAAGAACTAGTGCTGCAAGTAAGGCAGAGGATAATAGAGGCAACGGAAAATGTTAATTACTCGGTTCGAATGTTGCTATATCAATTAAATATTCTCTACAGCGACGATGGTTTTCCGTTATCCGATATTGCGGTTTTACTTGAAAATATTCATGATCGGAAATATTTACAGGATATTCATTTAAACATGATTTTTTCTTTCTATAGAGCCGACGACAATATAGAAGGGGTAGTGGAGTACAATCCACGGCTTTTTGATAAAACAACGGTAGAAAAGATTGTTGCTCATTTTAATGTACTGCTGGAGCAGGTACTTTTTGATGCGAACGTGAAAATCAGCCTTATTGATTGTCTGACAGAAGGTGAAAAGAAACGGCTGATCGACTTTAACCGTACCATGGCCGATTATCCGAAGGACAAAACCATCCATGAATTATTTGAGGAGCAAGCAACAAGAACACCGGGAAAGATAGCTGTAGTTGGCAGTAGGCAGGTGGCGGCAGGCAAGGGGGAAAGAACCGGGGAATCAGCACAATTAACATACGGTGAATTAAATCAAAGAGCAAATCATGTGGCCCATTTATTGAGGGAAAGAGGTGTCAAACCCGATACCATAGTCGGACTAATGGTTGAGCCATCAATCGATACGATAGTGGGCATACTGGGAATATTAAAAGCAGGGGGAGCCTATCTGGCCATCGATCCGTCAATTCCTAAAAATCGAATTGTTACGATGCTGGAAGACTGCGGCGCGTCTTTTTTACTGACCGATTCCGAAGTGCTTAAGAATGGTTCCCTTACACTTTTTCAATCATTTCAGTTAATAAACCATACCCTTCATATGACTCCCCGTCGTTTACAGGTTAGAGACCTGGACAGCCTGCCCATCCCTGACCGGTCACTTGTGAATTATGAAAAAAACAACCTATATATTGGCCAGGCAATGGTTAAAAACAGCATATCCCTGCAGGCTACACGGGGCTATCCATATAATTGTGCCTATTGTCATAAGATTTGGCCTAAAAAGCATATTTACCGTTCTGCTCAGCATATTTTTGATGAGGTAAAGATTTTTTATAATATGGGGGTAAAACGGTTTGGTTTTGTGGATGATATCTTTAATTTCAATGTAGAAAATAGTATGAAGCTATTTGAATTGGTCATTAAAAACCGGATGGATGTACAGTTTTTTTTCCCAAACGGTGTGCGGGGCGATTTATTGACCGAAGAATATATCGATATGATGGTGGAAGCAGGAACCATCAGCCTTGCCCTGGCATTGGAAACCGCTTCTCCACGAGTACAGAAATTGATAAAGAAAAATTTAAACCTTGAAAAATTCCGTGAAAATGTTGACTATTTCTGTAAGAAACATCCACAGGTTATTTTAGAACTTTTTACCATGCATGGTTTCCCAACTGAAACGGAAGAAGAGGCAATGATGACGCTGGATTTTATTAAAAGCACAAAATGGTTTCATTTTCCCTATATCAATATTTTGAAGATTTATCCCAATACCTATATGATGAAATTGGCCCTTGAAACTGGGATTCCCAGGGAGGCCATCGCAGGGTCGGAGGCTTTAGCGCACCACGAATTATCGGAAGCCTTACCCTTTGCTAAGAGTTTTACCTTAAAGTACCAGACCGATTTTCTTGATAATTATTTTTTATCAAAAGAACGGCTTTTACATGTATTGCCTTACCAGATGAGAGTCTTGACAGAGAGTGAGATCATTCAAAAATACAATAGCTATTTACCTGTGACCATTAATAGTCTTGCCCACCTGTTAAAATTTGTGGGGATTGGTAGAGAGGAATTGAGCGGTGCCGATTGTGCGCCTGAGGAGCGATACTTTGTCTCCGGTCTAAATGAGAAACTCAAAAGGCAATTCCCATCTCAACCGTCATCCGAAGATGCGCTGCGATTTTTATTATTGGATTTATCTCAATTCTTTACGGGTGAATGCAGTACCCGCTATAATGTTGTGGAACCACCGTTAGGGCCAATGTATATTTTGACTTACCTAAAGCATAAATTCGGCAGCAAGATTAATGGCAAGATATGTAAAACCCGGATTGATTTTGATAATTATCAAGAATTAAAAGCCATCCTGGATGAATTCAGACCGGAGGTGATAGGCATTCGCACCATTATTTTCTATAAAGAATTTTTTCATCGCACGGTTGCGATGATTCGCAGTTGGGGTTTTGATGGAGCGATTATTGCCGGTGGTCCTTATGCCACCAGCAATTATGAAACCATTTTGCAAGACAGCCATATTGATATAGTAGTGCTGGGTGAAGGCGAACTAACCATTGCTGATGTGATGGGGAGAATCCTGGAAAGTAAAGGGAAACTGCCGGATGAAGAGGTATTAAAAAAAATACCAGGGATTGCTTTTATGCCGCGCAAGCCAGCCCCGACAAAAAAGTTTGCCAGGGAAATATTGATGATGGATGGATTAACCGGGGTATTGCCCCGTATCCCTGGTCAAAATCCGGAACATATCAATAAATCGGGGGATCTGGCTTATATTCTTTTTACCTCCGGTTCCACAGGCAGACCAAAGGGAGTGATGGTCGAACACCAGGGACTTGTGAATTATATATGGTGGGCAACCAAAGAATATGTAAAAAATGAAAAGGTAAATTTCCCTTTATATACTTCGTTATCCTTCGACTTAACTGTGACTTCCATATTCACCCCATTAATAACCGGTAACACAATTATTGTTTATGAAGCAGGGGATAAAGAAGCCCTGGTGGGCAAAATAATTGATGATAATAAAGTAGACATAATCAAATTAACCCCATCTCATTTAAAATTGATAAGAGAAAATAAATTAGAGAGAAATTCCAGGATTAAACGGCTAATTGTTGGAGGAGAAGAATTAGGCACACAATTGGCAAGGGATATTCACTCGAATTTTGGTAGGGACATTGAGATATACAACGAATACGGTCCCACAGAGACAGTAGTGGGATGTATGATCTATAAATTTGATCCCCACAGGGATAACCGGCATTCGGTTCCAATCGGATTGCCCCTGGCTAACACTCGAATCTATATATTGGATAAAAATCAAAGGCCTTTGCCTCCTGGAGTCGAGGGTGAAATATATATATCGGGAGATGGAGTTGCAAGAGGGTATTTGAATAAGCCCCAATTAACCTGGGAAATATTTATTGAGGACCCATTTGTTCCCGCCGGTAAAATGTACAGGACCGGTGATCTGGCAAGATGGCTCCCGGATGGGAATGTCGAATTTTTAGGAAGACTCGATCAACAGGTTAAAATAAGAGGATATAGGATCGAACCCGGGGAGATTGAGACTAACCTGCTGAAATATCCTCATATAAAGGAGGCGGTGGTACTGGCAAATGAATGGGAAACAAGAGATAAAGATAAATATCTTGCTGCCTATTTGGTCTCAGATAATGAAATCCAAGAGTCCGATTTAAGAAATTTTTTATCCAAACACCTGCCGGATTACATGATACCCTTATTTTTTAAGTATTTAGCAGCCATACCGTTGACCCCCAACGGTAAAGTCGATTGGAAAGCACTGCAGCGCTTGAAAGTGATAACAAACGCGGAATATGATGCCCCAAGGAATAAAGGAGAAGAGAAGTTGGCCAGGATCTGGCAGGAGGTATTGGGACTGGAAAGAATAGGGATCAATGACAATTTCTTTATGGTTGGAGGGGATTCGATCAAGACCATTCAAATTGCATCACGGCTGAAGAAAGAAGGGTATGACATTGAGATATCAGATATATTCCAGAATCCCACGATATCGAGATTAACACCATTACTCAAAAAAAGCCAACGAATATCAGATCAATCGGTTATTCATGGAAGCGTTCCATTAACGCCTATTCAATATTGGTTTTTTGAGACCACAGTTTCAGACCGCAATCATTTCAATCAAGCAGTGATGCTTTATTGGAAGGAAGGGATCGATGAGAAGGCGGTGGAGGAAATATTTTTAAAATTGCAGGAGCATCACGATGTTCTGCGAATGATTTACAAAGAGGATAAGGATAAAGGAGAGATTATCCAGGAGAACCAGGGATTGCACTATCCGTTTTCGCTGCAAGTATTTGATTACAGGAATAGAAAACGAGGGGATGCCGCTGCCGCGCTTGAAGACAATGCCAATGATATCCAGGCAAGCATTAACCTTGAAACCGGTCCCTTAATGAAACTGGGGTTGTTTCATCTCAACGATGGAGACCGTTTGCTTATCGTCATTCATCACCTGGTTATTGATGCGGTGTCATGGCGTATACTATGTGAGGACATAGAAACATTATATCATCAGTATAAAAAGGGTGAGCCATTGATACTGCCTTTAAAGACAGATTCCTTCATGCTTTGGGCAGAGAAGTTATCCGAGTATGCCAATAGCAGCTCATTATTGAAAGAGAAAGCATATTGGGCGGAATTGGAATTACAGACCTTTCAGCCGATAAAGGAAGGTTTTAAAGAAGAAGATAATTACATAAAAGATTCCGAAATATGTTCTTTTAGCCTCGGTAAAGAGGAAACCCATATGCTGTTAACGAAGGTCAATGAAGCGTTTGGTACGGAAATTATCGATATGTTATTGACAGCGCTGGGGGCTGCGCTGAGAAAAACCTTTGGACAGCATCGATTTCTATTTGCACTGGAAGGCCACGGCCGGGAGAAAATCCGGGAGGACCTGGATATCAGTCGTACTGTGGGCTGGTTTACCAGTTTATTCCCGGTAATATTAGATTTCTCCCATGAAAATGATCCGGCCCGCCAGATCAAGGAGATTAAAGAACGTTTACGCCTGGTGCCCAATAAAGGAATCGGTTATGGCATATTGAAATATTTGACCCCGGATGAGCTCAAAAAGGATATCCACTTTAAATTAAAACCACAGATCATATTTAACTATTTAGGGCAATTTGATGAAGACTTAAAAAACAAATCTTTTGAAATAGCCGGAGAATCAACAGGTTCTCCCCGGAGTTTAAATCATTCATTGGGATATGAACTTGATGTATCCGGTATGATAATAGATAACCAACTGCAAATGTCAGTCGGTTACAATACCGGGCAATATAAAACCGAAACCATTGAAACCCTGGGGAACCATTTCAAAATAGAGTTGGAACGGGTGATTTCCTTTTGTTCAAACCGGGAGGGAAGAGATTTAACCCCCGGTGACTTAACCTACCCGGGTCTCTCCATCGAGACCTTAGAGCACTTAAAGGGGAAATATCCCCTGGAAGATATCTATACTTGTACACCTTTGCAGGAAGGGATGATATTTCATGCCCTTTATGATCAGCACAGTTCTGCATATTTTGTTCAACTGTCTTATCGCTTTCATGGGCAATTGGATGTGGCCGCGGTAAGGAAAACGCTGCAAGATTTGGTAAACCATTATGAGGTATTACGAAGTGTGTTTGTCCATAAAGACCTTGACCGGCCCTTGCAGTTGATCTTAAGGAAGGGAAGGAGAGATGTTTATTACCGGGATATAAGAGAATCGGTTCAAAGAGGGGACATGGACATCGATTCATGGATTAAGGTCTTTAAAAAAGAGGACCGGCAGCAGTCCTTTGATTTGAGTAAGGATACCCTGCTGCGATTGGCGGTGCTGCGGGTGGGTGCAGCAGAATATGAATTTATCTGGAGTAATCATCACATATTAATGGATGGATGGGGGGGTGGGATTTTGTATTCCCGGTTCCTGGAGATATATAATAGCTATATTGAGGATAGACCTTATCAATTCCCGGCAGATAAGCCCTATCGCAGCTATATTCGCTGGTTGGAAAGCCAGGATAAAGAAAAGGCCCGGGAATATTGGCGGTGTTTACTGGAAGATTATAAAGAAACCGCCAGTATACCAAAGCGGATTGCACCGGGAACCGCCTCAAAAGAATATAAAAAAGAAGAGATTCTCTTTACCTTAGGGCCTGGGAAAACCAGTGCCCTGGATAAAATGGCAGTCACATACCACGTAACATTGAGCCTCATTTTTCAAAGCCTTTGGGGAATATTATTGGCCATGTACAATAGGAAACAGGATGTTGTTTTTGGAATCGTGGTATCGGGGCGTCCTCCCCAGGTTGAAGAAGTGGAATCCATGATCGGGTTGTTTATTAATACTATCCCGGTTCGCATCCGTTTCCACCCGGACACCACCTTTATTCAACTGGTACGCCAGGTACAAAAACAGTCCCTGGAGAGTGAACCTTACCATTATTATTCACTGGCGGAAATCCAGGCTCAATCCCATTTAAAACAGGATTTAATCGACCATTTCCTGACATTTTTAAATTATCCTATTGGAAATATCATTGAAGATGTAATCAACGGGAAAAATTATAGTGGGGAAGCATTCTCTTTCCGGGTATCCAATATAGAAACAGTGGAAAGAAGTAACTATAATTTTGATGTACTGGTGAAATTCCAGGACCAGTTGGATATCCTATTGAGATATAACACCAATGTCTATAAACGGGACTTTATGAAGCGGATGTTGGTGCATATTGAAGAAGTGATGGACCAGGTGATTGAGAGCAATGAAATAAAAATCGAAGATATTGTCATCTCTCATGATCGCCTGTTGGTAGACACAGCCATTCCCATGGATGATAACCATGACTTTGAATTGTAAGAGAATTTTATTGGCCATATTGCCCTATTGGGCCCCGGTCCTTCCGCCGGTGGGATTGGCCCGGTTAAAAAGTTTTCTTCAGCACCATGGATATGAAGTAAAAATCATTGATTTCATTGTCAAGAATGAAGCCCTGGAATTTTATTATGACTATTTTGATGTATTAAAGGCGTGTATTCCCGGGGAGAAAAGAGGGAACTTCAAAAATATCGGGCATGATGTCCTGCGGAACCATATGATGGCCCATATCCATTACCAGGATGAAGAGGAATATATCCAATTGGTAAAAGTATTAATATACAAATCTTATTATGTCCAGGTGGAGGATGCCTATATTCGGCAGCTCAATGAAATACTTACTCGCTACTATAAAATCCTAGAGGAATATTTCCTATTTGAGCTGGAGTTCGAGGAACCGGATGTGGTGGGATTAACCGTTTATAAAGACACTGTGGCCCCCTCCCTGTTTGTATTAAAGCTCACCAGGGAGAAATACCCTCACATAAAGACTGTGATTGGAGGGGGAATTTTTGCCGACAGTCACATCAAGGGTTCCCCTAACTATGAACGGTTGTTGGAGGTGACAGCAGGTTTTGTGGATAAAATCATCATCGGGGAAGGGGAGTTACTATTTTTAAAGTATTTACGGGGTGAACTCCCGGCATTTCAGCGGGTGTATACGCGTGAAGATATCGATGGTGAGGTGTTGGATTTAAAAGATGCCAGGCCCCCGGATTTTTCCGATTTAAATATCCGCAAATACTCTCATCTACCCGGGACTGCTTCCTTCAGTTGTCCTTACAATTGCAGCTTTTGCAACGAGAGGCAGTTCCGGGGTAAATATCGAAAGCGGGATATTAAAGACACCGTTGATGAAATGGTGGAGTTATACAATGCTGTTGAGTTGAATAATGTAAATTCCGGTCATCAATTATTTTTTATGACCGATTCCCTGCTGAATCCTATTATAGACGACCTGGCCCATGAGCTAATCAAGCGAAAGGTATCGTTGTATTATGATGGTTATTATAAAGTGGACCAGGCGGCCGCGGATGCGAATAAAACCTTTTCCTGGAGAAAAAGTGGTTTATACCGGGTTCGCTTAGGGGTGGAGAGTGGTTCCCGGAAGGTATTGAACCTGATGCGCAAAGGCATTACCGTGGAGCAAATCAGGAGTGCGGTTAGCAATTTTGCCCTGGCCGGGATTAAAACCACCACTTATTGGGTTATCGGCCATCCTGGCGAGACCGAAGCGGATTTCCAGCAAACCCTGGATCTGGTCACCCAATTAAGAAACTGCATTTACCAGGCTGAATGCAACCCCTTTCTTTATCATTACATGGGGCAAAATAGTTCCGATGAATGGAAAGAGAGGCGAAAGCGTTTATATCCTGAAAAGGCAAGGGATATGTTGATCTTTGATTCCTGGACATTGGATATGGAGCCGGTGCGGGAGGTGGCATACCAGAGGATGCACCGGTTTGAAAAACACTGCCGCAGCCTGGGAATACCCAACCCCTATTCTTTCAAAGAAATCTTTGATGCTGATGGACGATGGAAAAAAGTACAAAAATTTGCTGTTCCCTCATTAAATGAATTTAACGAAGAAGGAAAATTTATCCGTGACAATTTTAATAACCGGATATTTGTAAAAAAAGAATGCCAGGAGGAGGGAGACTTTGACCTGTAAATACATCAAAAAATACCAGGAGGAAATGTAAAATGAGAAGGTATATTAACAAAGGAATAAAAGAAGTATTAAAAGAATACCCACAGTTGGCACCTATTCTGGCGGAGTATGATATCAATTGTTACAAATGCAATGGCAACTGTTTATTTAAGGATATTTTCGAGGAGCATAACCTTTCCATGAAAGAGGAAATGGAACTGATACGTAAAATGTCTAAGATCCTGGGGAGTTGAACAAATAGGGTCCGGGACTTTGCGCAAGGCCATTAACACGGATGAAATCGGGTTTGCAGGTGTAAAAGTGAACCCGGAAAAGGGGATAAAAAATGAAATCTTATGATATTGCCGGAGAAGAAAAATATATCGGTGGTCAAAATACCAGGGAGCGGGATTTCTGGTTAACCCAATTATCCGGGGTTTTTGAAAAGAGTTTTTTCCCTTATGATTATGAGCGCGCGGCTAATAAAGAACTGCAGATGGCAGTGGTTCCCTGTGGATTACCCGGGTCACTGGAAGCCAAATTGATAAAAGCCAGTACTGGCTCTGATTCCAGGCTTCATATGCTGTTGGTGGCCAGCCTGGTGCTGCTGCTGGGTAAGTATACCGGCACCCGTGATATTACCATCGGGGTACCCATTTACCGGCAGGAACAGGAAGGTGATTTTGTCAATACCGCCTTGACCTTAAGGCATCAGTTGGAAGATCATATGACCTTCAAAGACCTGTTGATCCAGGTGAGGCAAACCATTACCCAGGCCAATGAAAATGCCAACTACCCCATCGAGAGCCTGCCTTATGAATTGGGCATGTCGTATTCGACAGCGGAGGATTTCCCTTTATTCGATGTAATGCTGCTGCTGGAAAATGTCCATAATCAAAACCATATTCGGCATTTCCATATCAACATGATGTTCCTTTTTAACCGCACTGGTGAGAAACTCAGTGGGAAGGTGGAGTATAATTCATCTCTTTACAATAAAAAAATGGTAGAAAGAATTGTCAACCACTATATTTATTTACTTCAAGAAGCACTTTTTAATCCCAATACACCTATTGCTGATATTTCCGTATTATCGGAGGAAGAAAAGGAGAAAATATTGTTTGTTTGGAACGATACGGATACAGGGTATCCCAAAGAAATGACCATCCAACAGTTATTTGAAAAGCAGGTGGAAACTACTCCTCATCATATCGCTGTGGTATCGGGCCCTCAACAGGTGACTTATAAAAAGTTAAATGAGCAAGCCAACCGCACGGCAGCCGTATTAATTAAAAAAGGAATAGACGTTAAAATAAAAGGAAACATAATTGTCGGTATTATGGGACAGCGTTCAGTATGGATGGTTTCAGGGATATTGGGCATTTTGAAGGCAGGCGGCGTTTATTTACCCATCAATGCAAAAGACCCGGGGGAAAGGATAAGATTTATTTTAGAAGACAGCAAAGCAGGAGCACTAATTACCCGGGAACACCTGGTGGAAATCAATCCGTCCCTTTTAGCCATTGAATCCTTAGGAAATATCATTTTATTTGAAGAGCTAGCCGATGAAGGAGAGGAAAATATCGATCCCCATGTATATAAGAACAGGGAATGTTTGAACAAGCCAGGTGATAATATATGTTTAATCTATACCTCCGGAACCACCGGTAAGCCCAAAGGGGTATTGGTAAAACAACAAGGGGTTGTTAACTATGTATGGTGGGCGGCAAAACAATATGTGAAAAACGAAAAAGTTAATTTCCCGTTACACACTTCAATTGCCTTTGATTTAACGGTGACGTCCCTATTTACCCCACTAATAACAGGGAATGCAATTGTTGTGTATGGGGATGGAGCGGAAGCCAATGAAGCTTTAATTGAGAAAGTGATGGAGGATAATCAAGTGGCAGTGGTGAAGCTAACCCCTTCCCATTTGAAATTGATAAAAGATCGGAACACAAATGAAAGGATTTCAAGTGTAAAGCGTTTTATCCTGGGTGGTGAACAATTGAGTACCCAATTGGTAAAAGATGTTTACCGGGCTTACCAGGGAAAAGTAGAGATATACAATGAGTATGGGCCCACTGAGGCTGCGGTGGGGTGTATGATTTATCAATTTAATCCCCATGAGGAGAGCGCCGGTAGAAAGTCGGTACCCATAGGAAAACCCATCGCTAACAGCCAGGTTTACCTGTTGAATGAAAACCAGGAACCTGTGCCAATGGGAGCGGTGGGTGAGTTATATATATCCGGGGAGGGCCTTGCAGCAGGATATTTGTGCCAGCCGGGATTAACCGCGGAGAAATTTATCCCCAACCCCTTCATACCGGGGAAGACCATGTACCGGACCGGGGACCTGGCAAAGTGGGTGGAAGATGGGAATATTGAATTCCTAAGCAGGAAAGATAATCAAGTAAAGATAAGAGGTTACCGGATCGAGCTGGTGGAAATTGAGAATTGCCTGTTGACCCATGATGAGATAAGGGAGGTAGTGGTAATTTCCAGGGAGGACAACGATGAAGACATGCATCTTTGTGCATATCTGGTTTCGGATAGAAAGGTGCCGGTGGTGGAACTGCGGGAATACCTGGCGGCCCAACTCCCGGATTATATGATCCCTGCATATTTTGTCACCATCGACCAGGTTCCCTTAACGCGGAATGGCAAGATCGATACCCGGGCACTGCCGGAACCCAAAGTCAATGTAGGGGTTGAATATATTGCTCCCCGGGATGAAACAGAGCGGCGCCTGGTAAAAATCTGGTCTGACATTTTGAGTATTGACGAAACCGAACTAAGTATCGATGTAAACTTTTTCGAAGTGGGTGGTCATTCATTGAAAGCCACTGTATTAGCAAACAAAATACATAAAAATTTTAATGCCAAAGTATCACTGGAGTCCATCTTCAGGTTTCCCACCCTGCGGGGGTTAGGGGAATATTTAAAAGACGCTGAAAGAGATGATTTTAATGCTGTTGAAGTGGTGGAACAAAAGGAGTATTATGGGTTATCCTCGGCACAAATGAGACAATATCTGCTGCAGCAGATGGATCCATCACTCACTAACTATCATATCATTATCGTACAGTTAATAGAAGGGGCCTTAGATAGGACAAAGCTGGAAGAAACATTGAAAGGACTAATACGCAGACATGAAAGTTTAAGGACTTCATTTCATATGCTGAAAGATCAACCTGTACAGAAAATTAACAATGATACGCCTTTTGCCCTGGGGTTTCATGAAATGGATAAAGAAAAAGCGGGAAAGAACCTGGACAATTTCATAAGACCCTATGATCTTAGCAAGGCTCCGTTGTTTCAAGTAGAGTGTATTAAAATAGAAGAGGAAAGACATATATTAATGTTAGACATGCATCATATTATTTCAGATGCTGTTTCAATGCAATTATTTATAAAAGATTTTATCGCATTATATGGAGGAGAAGAGCCACCGCCGCTGAGGTTACAATACAAAGATTTTTCAGAATGGCAGGACAGTGAAAAAGAAAAAGAAGCTGTAGAAAAACAAAAACAGTATTGGCTTAATGAGTTTGAGGGAGAGATCCCTGTATTGAATATCCCTTCAGATTATTCGAGGCCGGAAAGGCAGAGTTTTGAAGGAAGTGTCGTATGTTTTGAAATCGGTAAAGGGGAAACGCAAGCATTAAAAGAAATTGCCCTGGATCAAGGTGCCACACTATTTATGATGCTGTTGGCGGTTTTCAATGTTTTCCTGGCAAAAATAAGCGGCCAGGATGACATTATCATCGGCACACCCACTACAGGACGCAGACATGAAAACCTGGAACGAATAATCGGAATGTTTGTGAACACACTGGCATTAAGAAATTATCCCGGGAAGGAGAGAACCTTTAGAGAATTCCTGGTAGAGATAGCTCAAAGAACACTTGAAGCCTTTGAGAATCAAGACTATCAATATGAAGAACTGGTAGAGCAAGTGGCAGTGAAAAGAGATGTTAGTCGAAACCCGTTGGTAGATGTCATGTTTATGTTTGATGTGGTTGAGTTATCGTTAACGAGCCTTTCCGACTTAAGGCTGAAACCTTACGAATATACACCTAATACGTCAAGATTTGATCTATTTTTGTTGGCAGAAGAAAAGAACGAGATGCTCCTGTTTACCTTTACCTATTGTACAAAATTATTTAAAAATGAAACGATTAAACGATTCATCGAGTATTTCAAGAATATTGTGTTCTCTGTATTAAGCAATCCTGACCAGGAAATAGGGGAAATCGAGTTAATTACTGACAGGGAGAAAAGAAAGGTACTTTATGACTTTAATGATAATGGCCTTGAGTACCCGGTAAACAAGACCATTCCCCAACTATTTGAAGAACAGGCGGCAGTGAATGCCGGCAAACCTGCAGTTCAGTTTGAAAACGACCGGTTGACATATGAAGAGCTCAATGAAAAAGCCAATCAGCTTGCCTGGGTTTTAAGGATGAAGGGGGTCATACGCCATGCAATCGTGGGTATCATAGGGGAGCGCACAGTGGAGACGATAATCGGCATTATGGCAATTTTAAAAGCCGGTGGTGCTTATATGCCGATAGACCCCGGTTGTCCGAAAGAAAGATTGAAATTCTTCCTGGAAGATAGTAATACCAATTGTTTACTGGGAGCTAAACTCATTGAAGAATACCGGGAAGAAAATAAAGATATTTGTGAATTCATCGATTTAAGCAGCACCGATATATACATGGGAAATAAGGAGATTTTAGAAAACGTAAACACATCGGGGGATCTGGCTTATGTCATTTTCACTTCCGGGTCCACCGGGAAACCCAAAGGGGTAAAAGTGGAACACCGGAATGTTATTAACCTGGTTTATGGCCTAAAGGAGCGGATTTATAAAGAGCCTGGACAAAATCTAAACGTTGCTTTGCTCTCTCCCTTTGCTTTTGATGCTTCGGTTAAACAAATATTTGGCGCATTATTACAGGGACTTTGTTTATGTATTGTACCGGAGGAAGTAAGGTTTGACGGAGGAGGTTTGGTCACGTTTTATCATAAATATAAAATAGGCATCTCGGATGGAACTCCCACTCATATAACGCTGCTGTTGGAAAGCATTAATATTAATAACAGGACAACGGATTTTAGGGAAATGGCAATCCATTTACTAATTGGGGGGGAAGCGTTACCTCTAAAAACAACCGAACGTTTCTTTAACGTGTTTGGGGCCAAACACTTAAAAATAACAAATGTTTACGGGCCGACAGAATGCAGTGTAGATGCTGCATGCTTTGAGATTAACGCTAAGGCCATCTATCATTATGGTAGTATTCCTATAGGAAAGCCCATGCCCAATCAAACAATCTATATTCTTGATAACCGGGGTCAATTGCAGCCGATAGGTATCCCGGGAGATCTGTGTATTTCAGGGGATGGAGTGGCAAGAGGTTATTTAAACAACCCGGAACTGACGGCTGAAAAGTTCATAAACAATCCCTTTGATGAAGGAAATAGGCTTTACAAAACAGGAGATTATGCCAGGTGGTTTCCGGATGGTAATATCGAATTCCTGGGAAGAATCGATAAACAGGTTAAGATCAGGGGATACAGGATTGAGTTGGGAGAAATCGAAAATCTTTTATTGGTGCATGATGAAATTAAGGAGGCTGTGGTGGTGGCAAAAGCAGCCGAAGATAAGAACGGAGATCGTTATCTTTGCGCTTATTTTGTATCGACCAGGGACCTTTCCGCATCGGAATTAGTCGAATATCTGGCCGGGAATTTACCCGGTTATATGATACCTGCTTATTTTGTACCAATGGAAAAGATGCCCTTAACCCCTAACGGTAAAGTAAATATTCGAGAATTGCCCGAATCGGAAATCAACGCCGCGGAAGAATATGAAGCCCCGCAAGGTGAAACAGAAGAGAGGCTGGTGCGAATTTGGTCCGAAGTGTTAGGAACAGGAGAAAATGTGATTGGCAGGGATGCCAACTTTTTTGAATTAGGTGGTCACTCATTAAAGGCAACCATCATTATATCGAGAATCCGGAAAGAATTTGATGTGCTTGTGCCTATGCAGGATTTTTTTAAACAACCGGTCATAAAAGGATTGGCAGCGTATATTAAAATGGCTGCACCCGGCCGGTATCAATCCATTGAACCGGTGGAAGAGAAAGAGTATTATTCGTTATCTTCCCAGCAGCTTCGCCTCTTTTCCCACCAGGAAAGAAATCCTGGAAGTACAGTATATAATATAATGGCTGTGGTTGAGATTGAGGGGGATATAACAGCAGCCAATTGCCAGGATATTTTAAGGAAACTGGTAAAAAGACATGAAAGTTTAAGGTCTTCCTTTGAGACAATTGACGATGAGCCGGTGCAGCGAATCCACCATGAAGTTGAATTTGAAGTGGACCATTATACCGTTGAAAATGAAACCGCACAAATAGAACGCAGCGAAAAAATAAAGAAGATTTTAAAGCGTTTTGTCAGGGCATTTGATTTAAGACAGGCGCCATTACTGCGGGTAGGATTGATAAAACTAGGGGAAAAAAAATATATTTTTATGCTGGATATCCATCACATTATTACGGATGGGACCTCCAATCTTATATTCACACAAGAATTAATTTCACTGCGTGAGGGTAAAGAATTACCTCCTTTAAAAATTCACTACAAGGATTATTCGGAAGGATTAAATAGTGGAAGAAAAGAAGAGGAATTAAGAAAACAAAAAAAATATTGGTTAAAACAGTTTGAAGGGGACCTGCCAATACTTGATTTGCCTATTGATTTTGAAAGACCTTCGATTCAAAATTTTGAAGGCAGGATGATAAATTTTGAAATGTGCCCGGAGCGTACTAAAGCTCTAAAAGCGCTGGCAAATAAAGAAGGCGTGACTTTGTACACTCTCTTGTTAACGATTTATTATATTTTGTTATCCAAGTTAAGTCACCAGGAAGATATCATTATCGGAACACCAATAGCGGGACGTACTCATGCCCAATTGGAAGGTATAATCGGGTTTTTTATCAATACACTGGGATTAAGAAACTTTCCCCGGAAAGAAAAAACCTTTAAAGCCTTTTTAAAGGAAGTAAAAGAACGAACATTAGGGGCCTTTGAAAACCAGGATTATCAATTTGAAGATTTGGTGAAACAGGTATTGTTCGCCAGGGATACCAGCCGCAATCCATTGTTTGATACGATGTTTGTATGGCAAAATATAGATATTCCCGAAGTAAAGATTCCAGGATTACAATTAAAACCCTATGCCTATGAAGGCTATACATCGATGTTTGATCTGACTTTATTTGGAAATGAAACAAACCATCGATTGAATTTCTTATTCCAATACAATATAACATTATTTAAAGAGGAAACCATCAGGCGATTTGGCAATTATTTCCAGGAGATCGTATCGTCTATATTGGAGAATAAAGAGGTTGAATTGGCGGACATCAAATTATCCCATGACTTTATCGCTTCAACTTCAAAGAAACCCACCATCGAGTTTTCATTTTAAAATAGCAAGAAATAAAAAGGTTGAAATCAAATGAAAAGTTTAAGATATTCGGAAAAGTTAAGAATTGCCGCGGACCACAATGTTAAAGAAAGAGATTATTGGTTGAATAAGCTGCAGGGTGAATTACCCCGAAGCAATTTCACCTATGACAAAAAATCAATAGAAGAATATGGTACCCAATACCACATGGATGAAATGGGATTTAAATTACCGGCAGCGCTCCAGGCGGGATTAATACGGCTGTGTAATCATTCTGATGAGGCACTCCATGTTATTTTATTAGCGGGATTGGTGATACTGCTTCATAAATATACGGATAATAATGATATCCTGCTGGCCACACCGATTTATAGAGAAGATGGCGACGGTGATTTCATAAATACCGTAATAATCATTCGAAGCCGGATCACAGTTGACATTACATTTAAAGAATTATTGCTCCAGGTAAAACAAGAGGTGACCGCAGCCAATGAAAACGCCAATTATCCCGTTGAAATATTATTCGAACAATTGGGAATGAAATCTTCCATAGAAGACGAATTTCCCCCGGACAATATTATTTTACTTGAAAATATCCATGATGAAGCATATATCCGCTATATGAATTTTAACACTATTTTTTATTTTTCTAGGAATAATGAAGATATCCGGGGAGTATTGGAATATAATGTCTTATTGTACAACCAGGCCGCAGTAGAAAAAATTATCGCTCATTTCATTAATTTATTACAGGAGGCCGTCTCTTATGTAGAAATGATGGTTTCCGAGATTGGCGTACTATCGCAAAGTGAAAAAAAGCAGCTCTTATTTGATTTCAACGATACCGAAAGCGATTACCCGGGAGATAAGTGCGTCCATAATTTGTTCGAGGAGCAGGTAGAAAAAACTCCAGCCAATGCAGCAGTCGTGTATAAAGACAAGCAAATAACCTATCAGGAGTTGAATGAAAAGGCAAATCAATTGGTGAGAATTTTGAAAGAAAGAGGGGTTGAAGCAGAGAGTATTGTCGGCTTAATGGTTTTCCGCTCATTGGAAACGATAATAGGTATATTGGGCATATTAAAAGCAGGCGGTGCATATTTACCATTAGATCCCGGCTATCCAATGGAAAGGAAAAAGTATATGCTTTTGGACAGCGGTACGGAATTGGTACTCACCCAGGGACGGTTTGTCGATACGGTGGATGGTATATGTGAAGTCATTGAAATAGACGATTCAAATTTATATTCCGGTGAGACAAAGAATTTAGAAAAGTTAAATAACTCAAAGAATTTCGCTTATGTAATATACACATCCGGTTCCACCGGAAAACCCAAAGGAGTTATAGTCGAGCACTCTCCCGTGGTTAATTTATTGACGGCATTATTTGAGGAATACGGATTTACTCGATATGACAGTTATTTACTTAAGACTTCTTACCAGTTTGATGTGTCTGTAACCGAGTTGTTTGGATGGTTTTTGGGAGGAGGCAAATTAATCGTATTGGAGCAGGAGAATGAGAAAGAGCCTCAAAAGATATTGAATGCAATTAAAGATCATAGGATAACTCATATAAATTTTGTTCCTTCTATGTTTAATGCATTTGTAGATTCCCTTAAGGATGAAAACATCAGTCAATTAGAACCGTTGAAATATATATTCCTGGCAGGAGAAGCTATCCTGCCGGAAATGATCAATAAATTCAGGCGGAAAGATAATCAAGTGATAATAGAAAATTTGTATGGCCCCACAGAGGCAGCGGTCTACGCAAGCCGATTTCCATTGTCCGGTTGGAACGGTACAGGTAGTATATCCATTGGAAAGCCTTTAAAAAATGTTAAACTCTATGTTTTAAATAAGCACAAAAATTTGCAGCCAGTAGGGATAACTGGCGAATTATGTATTTCCGGGGCAGGATTAGCAAGGGGATACCTGAACAAGCCCGAATTGACAGGAGAAAAATTTATAAGAAATCCTTTTTTTGAAGGGGAAAAATTATACAAAACCGGGGACCTTGCCCGCTGGTTTCAAGATGGCAGCCTGGAATTCCTGGGCAGGGTAGACCAACAGGTGAAAATAAGGGGATACCGTATAGAACCCGGTGAGATAGAAAGCATATTAATGGAGCATGAGGAGATCAAAGAGGCATTGGTCAAAACCGGTGAAGATAAGCAGGGCGATTCATATCTTTGTGCGTATTTTGTCAGCCGGCAGCACTTTTCCATAGATATATTAAGGGAATACCTGGCAAAGAATCTGCCAGACTATATGATACCCGCTTATTTTATGCGGTTGGATAAGATACCCTTATCCCCTAACGGCAAAATCGATAGGAAAGCGTTACCGGTTCCCAATCAAGAGCACCTGAACCGTGACCTGGAGTATGTGGGGCCCGGGAGCCCGGTAGAGGAAGCATTGGTCAACACATGGCAGCGAGTATTTGGACGCAGTCCCGTCGGTATCACAGAAAACTTTTTTATGATTGGCGGAGATTCCATCAAAGCGATTCAAATTGCTTCCCGCCTGAATAAAATGGGATTACAATTGGAAGTGGAGCATATTTTACAGTACCCTACCATATTGCAATCGGCGCCCCAGGTGAAAAAAGTTGAGCGAATGGCATCGCAGTTGCTAATTACCGGGGAAGTTCTCCTAACCCCCATCCAGGTATGGTTCCTGGATTTTCACCACATCGCCCCCCATTATTATAACCAGGCAGTCATGCTCTATTCAAAGGAAGGATTTAACCCGGAAGGAATCCGGGCTGTATTTCTCAAAATCTATGAGCATCACGATGCGCTGCGAATGACGTTTCAACAAAGGGATGGCGCATTTATTCAAGTAAACATGGGATTGGACCATCTGCTGGCCTTACAGGCATTTGACCTGCGGGATGTACCCCTTGCGCAGGCAGCAGCGGAAGTTGAAGCCAGGACCAATGAAATACAAGGCAGTATTGACCTGGAAAACGGTCCGCTCATGAAATTGGCTTTGTTTCACCTGGCCGATGGCGACCGTCTGTTGATAGTCATTCATCACCTGGTCATGGATGGAATATCCTGGCGAATATTGTTTGAAGATATCGACACATTATACCGGCAGTACCGGGAGGGCGGGCAATTGGTATTACCATCCAAAACCGATTCCTTCCAGCGGTGGTCGGAACGGTTGGTTGAATACGCCAATTCAAATGAATTTTTAAAAGAGAAAGATTATTGGGCAAAGTGGGAAACACTCCCAATACCGGTAATAGAGACGGATCATGCAGAAAAAGAAAATTATTTTAAAGATTCCCGGGGCCTCTCATTCGAGTTGAATGAAGAATCAACCGGGCACCTGTTAAAGGGCATTAACCAGGCATTTGGCACGGAAATAAAGGATATATTATTGACAGCACTGGGATTAAGCATTAAAAAATCCTTTGGCTGTCACCGCCTGTTATTGTCCCTGGAAAATCACGGCCGCGAAAAGATTATAAAGGATATCGACATAAGTAAAACCGTTGGCTGGTTTACCACTGTATACCCGCTGGTACTGGATATCGATTATGAAGATGATTTAGCTCGGCAAATCAAAGAGGTAAAGGAGCAATTACACCAGGTTCCCAATAATGGAATCGGTTATGGGATTTTAAAATATTTAACCCGGACGGAAAACAAAAAAGATATGCATTTTCAATTGAGGCCGCAAATTATATTTAACTATTTGGGCCAGTTTTCTACGGATATTAAGAATATGTCCTTCTTCAGTATTGCAAAAGAATCACCTGGAAACCCTAGTAGCCCGGATGAGAAAAGATACTATGATTTGAGCATCAATGCCTTAATCAGAAGCGGTAGTTTGAGAGTATCCATTAACTTTAGCAGGAAACAATATAAACCTGGAACGATAAAAAAATTCTTAAATAATTACCAGGAGCAATTAAACCGTGTCATTTCTTTTTGTGCCGGCCGCCAAAAGAGGGAACTTACTCCCAGTGATTTAACCTATAAAGAGCTGTCTATAGAGACTGTTGATCGATTAAACCAGCAATATTTAATAGAAGATATCTATATTTTATCTCCAATGCAAGAGGGAATACTGTTTTTTGTATTATATAATAAAAACACCACTGCATATTTTGAACAGTTATCCTGTCGGATTCATGGAAAGTTAGATATATCCATCGTTAAAAAGTGTCTAAGTGATCTGGTGGGTCGATATGAAATATTGCGGACGGTATTTATTCATGAAAACCTTAAACGTCCAGTGCAAATCGTTTTAAAAGAACGGGGCGTAGATTTCCATTATGAGGATGTTCGGGAAATGACCGGAGGTGATAGAGAGAGATATATAATGAATTTTAAAGAGAGAGATAGACAGCGTTCATTTGATTTGACTAAAGATGTACTCATGCGTTTGACGATCCTGCGGGTAGATGAAGATGAGTATGAGTTTGTATGGAGTTTTCATCATATATTGATGGATGGTTGGTGTACAGCGGTAGTGGTCTCAGACTTTTTTAGGATTTATATTAATTATCGGCAAAATGGAGAGTATCAACTACCAGGGGTTAAACCATACCGGGATTATATACGATGGTTAGAAAAAAAAGATAAGGAGAAATCGAAACGCTATTGGAGAAAATATCTGGAAAATTATAAATATCCCACGACCCTTCCCAAAAAGAAAACCATTAAAACTGCGGGGAAAGAATATATAAATGGACAGATTTCTGCTGCCCTGGATCAAGAAACAACAGGAAGTCTTAAAAAAATGGCAGGAATAAACCAGGTAACCTTGAATACGATTATGCAGGTTGCCTGGGGAATATTACTGGCAAAGTATAATAATAAACGGGATGTTGTGTTTGGGGCAGTGGTTTCGGGTCGTCCAGCTGAAATAGAAGGTATAGAATCGATGGTAGGATTATTTATCAATACCATTCCGGTTCGAATTCGCTGTGGAGAAAATACGGGATTTATCGATATGTTGAAGTCAGCCCAGGAAGCAGTTATTGATAGTGAATCCCATTGCTATTATCCGTTAGCGGAAATACAAGCCAATACTTTATTGAAACGAAAATTATTAGACCATATCCTGGTATTCCAAAATTACCCGGTTTCCGCGCAGATAGATGGAATCATGGATATAAGGAATAATGAAGATCAACAACAAGCAACTTTTAAATTATCCCGGGTGGAAGCTTTCGAACACAGCAATTATGATCTCATGGTGACATTCTTCCTGGATGAAAACCTGTTAAAAATAAGATTTGACTATAATATCAATACTTACGATAAAGAAAAATTAAAAAAAGTATTGAGTCATTACATTGATATCCTGGACCAGGTTAGTGAAAAACCGGGTATGAGGATAAAGGATATTTTTATAGAGAATCGATTGTTAAAAGTGGAATCAAAAGTTTTTGTTGATGAGCAAAGTGATTTTGGGTTTTAGTGAAAAAAATAGGCCCCGGGAATTCTTTAGAGGGCTGTCTGAGGAACGCGGCGAACAATTTTAACGTTATATTTTAAAGGAGGCATCAAATGGCACAAAAAAAAAGGTTATGTACCTGTGGTAAGTCAAAGGATGGTCCCTATTGCGATCATACCCATGAACATAAGCATGAACCGGTGGAAACCGAAACCCCCGTGGTGAAACGAAAGATTTGTACATGTGGAAAGAGCCGTACCCCACCCTACTGCGATCATTCACATAGTAATGAATGTAAAGAAGTTTTGTCAGCCACATCATCGGAGATATCCGCCATCCCGGGTAAAATTCTCCTGCTCATGCCCCCCTATTGGGACCCCCTGATCCCCCCGCAGGGCATCGCGCACCTTAAGCATTATTTGCAGCACCACGGCTGTAATGTAAAAACAGAAGACGCCAATACAAGAGAAGAATTCAAAGCGTTTAACAATAAATATTTTGCCCTATTAAAACAATTTATCCCCGAACATAAGCAAGGGAACTTTCTTAATATCGGCCAGGATGTGATGCGAAATCATATACTGGCCCACATCAACTATGTGAATGAAAGAGAGTATCTCGAGCTGGTAAAAAAGATCGTGTATGAAACGTATTTTACGTCTCTTAGTGATGAGCAGGCCAGGGAACTCAAAAAATTAATGGATGATTTTTTGTTATTGATGCGAAATTATATGCTGCATTTATTCATAACGGAAAAGCCCGATGTTTTGGGGTTAACCGTGCTTAGGGATACCATAGGACCGGCTTTATATGCCTTCAGGTTTACCAAAGAAAAGTATCCCTTTATCATGACCGTAATGGGAGGTAGTATATTTTCCGATCACCTGCTCCCCGGAACCCCGAATTTTGAACATTTTTTAGAGAAGACCCCCTTTATCGACAAGATCATAATCGGGGAAGGCCAGGAATTGTTTTTAAAGTTATTACAGGGCCGGCTGCCGGAATCCCAGCGAGTATTTACCTTAGAAGATAACGACGGTAAGATATTAAGCTATACGCCATTGAATTTCCCGGACCTGACGGATTTTGACCTGGACGAGGATTATCCTTACCTGGCGGCGCAGGTATCTTTTAGTTGTCCACACCAGTGCAGTTTTTGCAACGTGGTCTCTTATTTTGGAAAATACAGGTCCAAGGGGGCAACGCAGGCAGTGAACGAGATGCTGGTACAGCATATGAAATACGGATCGCAATTGTTTTTTATGAACGATTCCCTGCTCAACGAAGCCGCAACCGGTCTTTCGCAAGAGTTGTTAAAATACCCCACAGTGTTATACTGGGATGGTTATTTAAGGGTAGACGGTGCGGTATGCGACCCCGACGTTACCCTGCTCTGGAGGCGGGCCGGGTTTTACCGGGCACGGCTGGGAATCGAAAGCGGTTCGCAGCGCGTACTGGACCTGATTCATAAAGGCATAACAGTGGATCAAATAAAAACGGCATTAATCTCCCTCGCCAATGCCGGGATAAAAACCACCGCCTATTGGGTTATCGGACACCCCGGGGAAACCGAAGAGGATTTTTTACAAACGTTAGAACTCCTGGGGGAAATCAAAAATTATATTTATGAAGCCGAATGCAACGCCTTTATCTATGGCTTTAGCGGGCAGGGGAATTCCGAAGAATGGAAAAATAAGCGAAAACTGCTCTATCCCGAAGAAGCAAAAGATATGCTGATCGTGCAATCATGGATCGTCGATACGGAACCTTCCAGGGCAGAAACCTATGAACGGACCAACCGGTTCGTTAAACGCTGCAAAGAGTTGGGTATTCCCAACCCCTATTCATTGTACGATATTCATAAAGCAGATGAACGATGGAGGAAACTCCACAAAAATGCGGTCCCCCCACTGGCATATTTCAAAAAGCAGGACGCTTATATTGATGAGTGTCGAAATGTAAAGAAAGTCATACAAATACAAACCAATCTCCAGGATGACGGGGATTTTGGTTTTCAATAACGAGGTGATAGCCGTGGAATACATAAAAACGCCCGAAGCAGCAGCCATTGCTGCCAATCAATCATTAAAAGAAAGAAAGTATTGGCAGGAAAGATTATCCGGTCAATTGGTAAAAACCGCTTTTCCCACAGACTATAAAAAACCCGGAAAAAAAGGCCGGGAATCACTTCATTTTACCCTTACCGGCGAACTATTTTCAAATTTAATGAAATTAAGAAACGGCAGTGATCATCGAATGTTGATGATTTTTGCGGCCGGATTGGTGGCATTGCTGGGGAAATATACGGGGAATAAAGATATTCTTTTAGGCATACCTGTGGATCGGCAGTCGATTGAAGGTGAGTTTATCAATCGAGCATTGGTATTGAGGAATGTCATTGAAGACACTATGACCTTCAGAGAATTGCTATTGCAAGTAAGACAGACCGTTGTCGAGGCAATTGAAAATCAAAATTATCCCATTGAAATCCTATTGGATGACCTGGGATTCGAAGTTGCCGGCAGTGAAGAGGGATTTCCACTATTTGATATTGCCGTGGTGATTGAGAATATTCATGACAAATCATATATTCAACACATTAATATGAGTATGGTATTCTTTTTTTCAAGGACAGAACAATGTGTGAAGGGTGTACTGGAATTTGATTCGTCATTGTACAAACATACAACGATAGAGCGGATCGTTGACCATTTTACTCATTTACTAAAACAAGTGCTTGCAAACGTCCATTGCCAGATATCCGATGTAGACATTCTTTCAGAGGAAGAGAAAGAACAGGTGTTATTTGATTTTAATCATACCGACATAGTCTATCCAGAGGATAAAAAACTGCATGAGCTATTTGAGGACCAGGTAGAAAAAGCACCGGATCGTATTGCCGTCATATTTGAAGATAAATTCTTAACCTATAACCAATTGAACCGGAAGGCGAATCGATTGGGACGGCTATTGAGATCAAAAGGTGTAACGTATGATACGATAGTAGGGATAATGCTGGAATCTTCGTTAGAGATGATCATCGGAGCCCTTGGGGTTTTAAAGGCAGGGGGAACGTATCTTCCAATCGGGCTTGATTTTCCGGAAAGCAGGATAAATTTTATTTTGAATGACAGCGGCGTAGATATCCTGGTAAATAATGGGAATCGGGGCTTTGAAGGATTTATCTCAACAGTCATCGACATTTATGATGATGCAATCGATCCGGAAGACCACCGGGATCTTGAAATTGAAATGAAAAATGCGAATAAAACCACCCATGCCGCGTATGTTATATTTACCTCCGGTACAACGGGAAAACCCAAAGGTGTTATCGTGGAGCACAGAAGTGTAGTAAATACCCTTTTTTGCCGGAAAGAAGAATATAAGATGAATCCGGAAATTACTACTTTGCAATTGTTTTCATTCACCTTTGATGGTTTTATTACAAGTTTTTTTACTCCCATCATTTCAGGTGCAAAAATTGTGCTCCTGAGTGAAATTGGAATGAAAGATATAATAAAGATAAAAAATGCCCTCACATGTCACCAGGTCAATCATTTTATTAGTGTTCCCTCCCTATATCACGTCATAGTTGAGAGTCTTACTAGAGAAGAGGCCTCTTCATTAAAGATTGTTACGCTGGCGGGAGATCATGTATCGCCAAATATATTGGAAACAACAAAAGATAAAAACCCGAAAATCGAAATAGTGAATGAGTACGGAATTACCGAAGCAGCGGTAATGTCAACCATTTACAGGCACCAGGAAAAAGAGACTCAAATAAAGATAGGAGAGCCCATAGGAAATACTAGGATTTATATAATAGATGGACATTATCATTTGCAGCCGATTGGAGTCCCCGGAGAATTATGTATTGCCGGTGTTGGCCTGGCACGGGGATATTTAAACAAACCGGAATTGACAACGGAAAAGTTTGGAAAAGCTGTCATTAGTCATTTGTCATTAGAGACTGGTTCTTTTTATAGCTCTCAAAAAACCAATGACCGGTGTCCAATGATCAATGCCAAACTGTATCGGTCCGGTGACCTGGCCCGGTGGCTTCCTGACGGAAACATCGAATTTTTAGGCAGGAAGGATTACCAGATTAAAATAAGGGGTTACCGGATCGAATTGGGGGAGATAGAAAATCAACTGCGAACCTATGATCCGATAAAAGAAGCTGTTGTTTTAGCAAAAGAAAACAATCAAGGAGAAAAATATCTGTATGCTTTCCTCTTGACCGATAACGAAAGCAATATAAAAATTGATGTTTCTGCCCTCAGACAATATTTATCCAAGAAATTACCTGATTATATGATTCCCGCATATTTTCTAGAAATCGATCAAATACCCTTAACTCCCAATGGCAAAATTGATAACAGAACGCTGTTGAATCTTAATGAAGTGATTGCTGAAGCAGAATATGTAGAACCTCGAAACGAAACCGAAGAGAAACTGGTTCAAATTTGGAAGAATCTACTGGACACCCAAAGGATTGGCATAAAAGATAATTTTTTTAATATTGGTGGAGATTCGATAAAATCTATACGGTTAATGAACTTAATAAATGAAGAATTCAATAAGAAATTTGAATTGGCAGATATCTATGAAAATGAGACCATTGAAAAACTTGCAGAAAAGGTACAATTGATACAGGATAAGGAGATGATAGATTCCTCTGATAAATATAAAGAGTCTTTAGAAAGAATGGAAGAAGTAAAAAGCAAATTTATGAAGGAGATTTAAAATGGGCATTGAAATTGATAAAAATAATATAGAAGATGTCTATTCCATGAGCGATATTCAAAAAGGCATGGTCTATCATTCGTTGAAAGATGCCCATGCCCATGTTTATCATAATCAAACGGTTTATCAATGGAAAGATAACGAGTTTGATTCGGAAACCTTAAAGAAAGCTCTTATGTTAATGGTGGAAAAACATCCAATATTGAGAACAGGTTTCCAGGTGTTTGATTTTGAGGAGCCGATTCAGATTTTATTTAAAAGAATTTCCTTTGATATCCAGCATAATGACTTATCACACCTGGATAAACCGGAGCAAAACGAATATATTAATAAAGCCTTGGAAGATGATAGGCAACGGCCTTTTAACTTATCCGATACCGGGCCTGTTTGGAGAATAAAGACGTTTACTCTTGGCAATGGAGATATTTGTTTGGTATGGATATGTCATCATGCCATAATGGATGGTTGGAGTTCTGCTTCTTTTGCAACTGAATTGTATAATACGTATTCAATGTTAAAAATTGATCCGAATTTTGTACCGGTAAAGTTGAAAAGCACATATAAGGATTTTGTAATCGAACAGGATGTGGAGAAGAGGAAGACAGAAAATATAGAGTATTGGAGGAAAGAATTACAGGATTATAAAAGACTGGACTTTCCCGGAATACCTACTGACAGTATTGGTATTAACCGTGGAAGATATGAAGGCAGAAGGAAATATTATTCAAAGAAATTAGGTGATCAACTTTTTGATGAACTGAATAATACTGTAAAGAAACTCAATACATCCATAAAGAACATATGTTTTGGAGCATATATTCATATGTTAAATATGCTCACTTATGAAAATGATCTCGTGGTTGGTCTGATTACTCATAACAGGCCTGTATGTAAAGATGGGGATAAGATATTGGGATGTTTTTTGAACACGGTGCCTTTTAGAATGAAAATTCCCATGAATATCACCTGGTCAGCTTATATGAAACTTATCGATAATAAACTAAGGGAATTATCAAAGTATAACAAATTTTCACTTCTTGAGATCGTTAAAATTATTGGTGATGAATCAAAAGACAAGAATCCCATATTAGATACTATATTTACCTTTACCGATTTTCATGTTTATAATCAATTAGATGAGGGCAATTTCAATAATACAAGCAATACACTTTCATTGGATTCGCAGGCGAGAACCAATACATTATTTGATTTTTTTGTGACTATTACCTCCGGTGAGTTTAGATTTGCAGCTTCTTATACAGATTATATAATCAGCGATAAATTAGTGGCTGATTTATTTGTTTGTTTTGAGAATGTTTTAAATAACTTTATTTCAAGGCCAGGGATTCGCATTGATAATAAAGACGTAATGCCAGTTGAAGAAAAGCAAAAGTTGTTAAATTACTTTAATGATACCAAAGCGGACTACCCCCGGGAGAAGACGATTCATGAACTGTTTGAGAGGCAGGTAGAGAAGATTCCTGATGATAAAGCTGTTTTATTTGGGAAGACCGCGTTAACATATAGAGAATTAAATGAGGAATCGAATCAATTGGCCCGGATATTAAAAAAGCAGGGTATCAGAGCGGAAGGCATTGCTGCGATGCTTATGGAGCGGTCGATTGAAATGATAATCGGAATACTTGCAATTTTGAAGGCGGGCGGTGCATATTTACCCATTGATCCTGAGTATCCTGACCACCGAATACAATTTATGCTGGAAGATAGTGGGTCAAAAACCTTATTAACCTCGCAAAAAATCAAATTGCCTCTCTTTTATGAGGGGAATAAGATCATTATTAATGACGGGGAAATACAAAAGGCAAAAAGGAGGGAGGAAGTGTCGAATCTTGCCAATATCAATTCCCCAACCGATCTTGCGTATATTATCTATACTTCCGGAACCACAGGTCATCCCAAGGGAGTTATGATTGAGCATAGAAATGTTGTCCGGTTAATGGTCAATGACAAAAACGTGTTTCACCTTAGTCGTTTCGATGTCTGGACAATGTTCCATTCCTATTGTTTTGACTTTTCCGTATGGGAGATGTATGGTGCCTTACTATATGGTGGGAAGCTGATCGTCATTCCCGGTATGGAAGCCAGGGACCCGGGAAAATTTTTAAAAATACTAAAGCAAGAAAAAGTCACAATATTAAACCAGACACCTTCGGCATTTTATAATTTAATCGATGAAGAGATCAAATATGAGCAAAAGGACTTAAAGATTCGGTATGTTATTTTTGGAGGAGAAGCCTTAAAACCTGCAAAATTAAAACCCTGGAAATTGAAATATCCCGGGACACAACTTGTCAACATGTTTGGTATAACAGAGACGACGGTTCATGTAACCTATAAAGAGATAACCGATAAGGAAATTGAATTTGATATATCCAACATAGGTAAACCCATACCCACCACCTGCTGCTATGTATTGGATTCCCACCGGAAATTATTGCCCGTCGGTGTGGCAGGCGAATTATGTGTTGGTGGAGATGGGGTTGGGAGGGGATATTTAAAGAGAGACGAATTAACCCGGGAGAAATTCATCAAGAATCCCTTTAAAACGGGGGAAAGATTGTATCGGTCAGGAGATTTGGTCCGGATGCTGGAAAATGGTGAAATGGAGTACCTTGGTCGACTTGATCACCAGGTACAGTTAAGAGGTTTCAGGATTGAGTTGGGAGAAATAGAAAGCAGGCTAATAAAATGCGATGAAATCGATGAGGCAGTCGTAATTGCGAGAGAAAATGAAATGGGAGATAAATATTTATGTGCCTATTATGCCTCCAATCATGAACTGGATGTAAAAGGATTGAGGGAATATATAGCGAAAGAACTCCCCTCTTATATGATCCCCTCCTATTTTGTTCATCTGGAGAAGATACCGCTGACTCCCAATGGTAAGATAGATAGAAAAGCGCTCCCGGATATCAGTGGAATTATAGTGAATGAATTCATAGAACCGAGAAATGAATTGGAGAAAGAACTGGTAGATATATGGAGAAAGGCGTTAGAAATAGAAAAGGTTGGTATAAATTCCAGTTTCTTCGAATTGGGTGGCGATTCTATTCGGGCCATTCGATTGATAAGTCAATTAAATAAGCAATTGGATACAGATATATCAATTGCCGATTTATATACCCATGAAACCATTGAAATGCTGTCAAATAAGATTTATCAAAGCAAAAATGAGAAAGCGGACAAAGTAAGAGAAAAGGTTTTAAAAGAAATTGCCGATCTAAAAGCAAAGGTTCTTTTAGCACACCGGGATGCAGGTAATATTGAAGATGTATATCCAATGACTGCCATCCAACAGGGGACGGTATTCGATTATATTAAGGGCAGTGAGTTCGGAGTATATCACGGCCAGTTTCTTTATCCAAAAGTTTGTAAGGATTTTGATCCGGGGAGATTTAAACGGGCATTGACTTTAGTGGTTAAAAGACATGAAATACTGCGAACCGGCTTTAACGTGGATGATTTTGAAGACCCAATTCAAATTGTATATAAAACGGTTCCACTGAATTTCAATTATACCGATATTTCTCACCTGGCACGAAAGGAACAGGAAGAGTATGTTAAAGAGGAGATGAAAGCTGATTTACAGCGGCCTTTTAATGAAAAAATTTCTCCATTATGGAGAATGCATGTGTTCATAATTGACCAGGATAATGTTATTCTTTTGTTTGTTTGTCATCACGCTATTTTGGATGGTTGGAGTAAAGCCTCTTTAATGGTGGAACTCCATAATACTTACCTCGAACTGGAAACAAATCCCGGTTTTATCCGTGAAGAATTAAAATGTACTAATAGGGATGTGGTGATAGAAGAAATTATTGAAAAAAAGTACCAGGAAAGAGACATAAATTATTGGAAGAATGAGTTAGAGGACTATCAAAGGCTGGACTTTTCGATATTTTGTTCGAAGAGGAGAAAGAAAGGTTTGATGAAAGTTCATTATAGAGAAGTTCTGGATCCAGATTTTTTAAAGAAGCTGGAGAACACCGCCCAAAAATACAATACCTCCTTGAGAAGTTTAGCTTTTGGGGCATATGTTTACACATTAAATATGATGTTCTATGAAAATGAAATTACTGCAGGTTGTGTTACCAATAATCGGCCTTTAATTGAAGATGGTGAAAAAGTATTTGGGTGTTTTTTAAATACGATCCCGGTTAGAATAAAAATTATTCAAGGAATAAGATGGTCGGATTACATATCTCTCGTAGAGGATAAAATGGCGGAAGTGAAGGGGCATGACAGGATATTTTTATCTGAGATTGTAAAGGTCTTGGGGGAAACCACCAAAGATAAAAGTCCTTTCTTCGACACGATATTTAACTTCGTTAATTTTTACGTATATGGGCAATTAAAACCACAAGAGCATCCTGTTCCGGACTCAATTCAACAAATGAGCATCTACCGTGAAAGTAATTCAACTACCAATACTTTGTTCGATGTTGAATTAAGTATTACTTACGGAAGAATAAGATATCATGCCAGGTACAGTTCAGATATGGAAGAAGAGCTTGCTGTAAAATTTTGTACCTTTTATGAAAGAGTTTTAAATAAGTTCATAAATGAACCTGAAAGGATGATTAAAAAGGATGAGATCATTACCGATGAAGAAAGACAGAGACTTTTATATGATTTTAATGATACAAAAAAGGATATAGTCCGCGATAGATGTTATAACCATATTTTTGAAGAGAATACAGCTAAATTTCAAAATAAAATAGCGGTTGTCCATAATGGCAGTCAGAGAACATACAAGGAATTAAATGAAAGTGCCAATCGTATTGCTCATTATCTTATCACTCAGGGTATAGAAGCCAATGATATAGTTGGCATATTCATGAAAAGAGGAATAAATATGCTTGCCTCCATAATAGGGGTATTTAAAGCCGGTGCAGCATATTTACCCCTGGAAGTTAATTATCCCCAGGAGAGGATAAAAAATATACTTGAGGACAGCAATACGAAACTATTAATTACTGAGATGGATAACCTGGAAATTTTTGACAAAATACAAAAATCGCTCCCATGTTTAAAAGAAGTGCTGTGTTTGGAGAATAGTGAGACCGCCGACAGCCTGCTATCCGGGTATCCTGCAATTAACCCGGGGATAAATTCTAATACGGGTTTCCTTGCTTATATGATTTACACATCGGGAACCATGGGTAAACCCAAAGGTGTAATGATTCATCAATTGGGAATGATAAATCATTTGTATGCTAAAATAAGTGATTTATCAATCACGGAACGGGATATTGTTGCACAAACTGCTTCAGCATGCTTTGATATATCGATCTGGCAGTTTTTAGGGGTTTTATTAGTGGGAGGGAAGGTCTGTGTCATTGATAGAGAAATTGTTCTTAATCCCCAAAAATTGTTAGAAGAACTTCAAGCTGAAAAAGTTACCATTTTTGAGTCTGTTCCCTCGTTAATGAAAATATTTTTAGAGATGGTTAAGCAGGAAGAGAATCGTGGACTTAACGACTTAAGATGGATGATACCTACCGGTGAGTCCCTTGGTGTATCATTGGTTAGAGAGTGGTATGAACGGTACCCGGTTATAAAACTTATGAATGCGTATGGCCCTACAGAATGTTCGGATGATGTGACCCATTATGTTATAAATGAACTACCTTCGGAGGAGCAAATTACTATTCCCATTGGAAAGCCTCTGCAAAATCTTCATGTTCACATATTGGATAAAAATTTATCTTTGTGTCCGATTGGAGTACAGGGAGAAATATGTGTAGCCGGCATAGGTGTCGGAAGGGGTTATAAGGACCCTGCAGCAACAGAACGGTATTTTGTTCCCAATCCATATTTTGAGGAATATAAAGACTCTGACTATGCCACATTGTATAGAACGGGAGATATTGGCTATTATAGAGAAGATGGACTTGTTGAATGTTTAGGCAGACTTGATTATCAGGTAAAAATACGGGGAAATCGGATTGAGCTTGGAGAAATCGAAAGAGTCTTACTGGGACATAACGAAGTAAAAGAGGCGGTGGTATTAGTTAGAGAGAATGAGAGTGGTAATAAATACATATGTGCATACATTATTGGTAGTTGTGATATTGAGCAATTCAATTTGAAAAATTATTTGAAGCAAGAATTGCCGGACTATATGATACCTGAATACGTTGTGCAGCTTGAGAAGATACCCTTAACTCCCAATGGAAAAATAGACCGGAAAGCATTACCGGAACCCGAATTTAGAACCAGCGAAGAATATATTGGTCCCCGCAATCTTACAGAAATGAGATTGGTGGAGATTTGGGCGGATATACTTAATGTTAACAAAGATAAAATTAGTATAGATGCAGACTTTTTTGAGATGGGCGGCCATTCTTTAAGAGCCACAATCCTGGTTAATAGAATACACAAAGTATTCAATGTAGAAATACCGATAAGGGAAATTTTTACCCATCAAACCGTTAGTGAGATGGGAGAATTAATCGATAATTCGGAAAAAAGCATCCATTCAGCCATAAGAAATGTAGAAAAAAGAGAGTATTATCCTGTCTCTCCCGCACAGAAACGGCTGTTAATTCTTAATATATTGGAGCAAGCGTCTACGAATTACAATATATCCGGGGCCGTAATAATAGAAGGTGACCTGGATTATAATTGCCTGGAAAATGTATTTAAGACATTGATATCCAGGCATGAGGCTTTCAGGACTTCATTTTTCTTCAGGAATGAAGAGCCCGTGCAGCAGATCCACGATGATGTTCCCTTTTCAATAGAATATATAAAAAAAGATACCGAAGAAGGTGAAAGGAGACAAGAAACAGGTAAGCAAACACAGCACCGCATCAAAGAATTTATAAGGCCATTTGCATTGGACAAAGCTTCTTTATTAAGAATAGGACTTATAGAAATTGAAAAAAATAGACATATTTTAATATTCGATATGCATCATATTATCACGGATGGAACATCATATGCTCTATTGGTCCACGAGTTCATTGATTTATATTGTGGAAAAGAATTGCCGTGGTCAAAAATAGAGTATAAAGATTTCTCAGTGTGGCAAAATGAATTATTAAAGAAGGGAATAATAGAAAAACAAAAGGAATATTGGCTCAATATTTTTAAAGGAGATATCCCGGTACTTGAGTTGCCGGTTGATTACCCAAGACCAGCTGTCCAGAGTTATGAAGGAGCCACTTATAGATTTGAAATCGGGGAAGATGAAACTGCCGGGTTATATAAAGCAGCCTTAGAAGAAAACGTAACTCTATTCATTGTGTTGCTTGCAGCATATAATATACTATTATCAAAGCTTAGCAACGAGGAGGATATTATAATAGGGACCCCCATCGCTGGCAGAAGGCATGCGGATCTGAATTCCGTTATAGGAATGTTTGTCAATACCTTAGCTTTAAGAAATTTCCCATCGGGAGATAAGTCCTTCAGGGATTTTTTAAAAGAAGTAAGAGAAAGCACGATAACTGCCTTTGACCACCAGGATTACCAATTTGAGGATTTAATCGAGCAAGTTATGGTTACCAGGGACACCGGGCGCAGTCCTCTTTTTGATGTCATGTTTGTGCTGCAAAATATGGATTTCAAGGAAGAAACGATTAGCGGTTTGATATTTAAGTCATATGAATTTGAAAGTGTTACCTCGAGGTTTGATTTGTTGTGGATAGTAATGGAATCTGAAAATAAGCTCTTTATTTTAGTTGAGTATTGTACGAGACTTTTCAAAAGGATTACCATAGAACGATTTTCCAGGTATTTGAAAAATATCATATCATACATAATAGAAGATTCCGCAAGAAAACTTTCAGAAATTGATATAATAACAGAAGAAGAAAAAATGCAGTTACTATGTGAATTTAACGACACCCGGGCAGACTATCCCGTTGATAAGACCATTCATGAATTATTTGAAAAACAAGCGAAGAAAACCCCTGATAAAATAGCTCTATCCTTCACAGATAGACAAATCTCCTATGAAAACTTAAATTCAAACTCGAATAAATTAGCAAGCCGATTAAGGAGAAGGGGAATAAAGCAAGATACTATTGTCGGTTTAATGGTGAAACGCAGGTTGGAGGTTATCGTAGGAATACTTGGAATTTTGAAGGCGGGAGGAGCATATTTACCCGTGGATCCCGAGTTCCCGGATGAAAGAAAAAAGTATATTCTCGAAAATAGTAATGTATTTATGTTGTTGATAAATTATGAATTGGCCCCCGTTTCTATCCCGGATAATATTGAAATAATAGATATTAGAGATGTAATCCTATATCCAGTAGAAGGGGATTTGGGGAATTTACCATATGAAAATTCTATAGAGAGTTTATTATATTTAATCTATACCTCTGGCTCAACAGGTAAACCTAAAGGAGCAATGCTTGAGCATAAGAATCTTGTTAATCTTATACAGTTCCAATACCACCATACCGGCATTGATTTTTCTATCGTATTACAATTTGCCTCTATAAGCTTTGATGTTTCATTCCAGGAGATATTCTCAACACTCCTCTATGGAGGAAAGCTAATTTTAATAAACGAGGATACCAGGAAAAATGTCCCGGAATTGTTTAACTGCGTTGAAATAAATGATATAAAGACTCTATTCCTGCCAACATCGTTTTTGAAGTTTTTAATTAACGAAAGTAATTATATTGATATTCTACCTGAAAATTTAAAACATATCGTCACAGCAGGAGAACAATTAATAATAACAGAGAGATTCAAAGATTATCTAAAAACCAACAATGTATATTTGTATAACCATTATGGGCCAAGTGAAACACATGTGGTTACGGCTTTAACATTATCACCTGGAGAAGAAATCCCGGAAATTCCTTCTATCGGTAAGCCAGTCAAAAATACAAAAATATACATATTGGATAAGGAGAAAAAGCTGCAGCCGCTTGGTGTAATCGGAGAAATATACATCGGAGGTGACCAGGTAGGAAGAGGATATTTTGGAAAAAGTGAATTAACAGCAAAAAGATTTATTCCCGATCCCTTCGCACCGGGGAAAAAGATATACAAAACGGGTGATATCGGCAAATGGTTACCAGATGGAAATATTGAATTTCTAGGAAGAAATGATTTTCAAGTGAAGGTGAGGGGATATCGAATAGAATTAGGAGAAATTGAGAATCAACTCATTAATCATAGCGAGATAAATCAAGCGGTAGTAATTGTAAAGGAAGGGGATAATCATAACAGGTATTTATGTGCCTACTATGTATCAAGCACTGATTTGGCTATTTCCGAAATAAGATCATATTTATCGTCAAAACTGCCTGATTATATGCTCCCTTATTATTTTGTTCCCATTGAAAGGTTACCTTTAACTCCCAGCAAAAAGGTAGACCGCAAAGCATTACCCGAGCCTGAGTTCAAAGCAGGTACGAAGTATATTAAGCCGCGCAATCAAACAGAAATGAAACTGGTAGAGATCTGGTCGGATATACTTAACATTGAAAAAACTGAAATAAGCATAGACGCGAATTTCTTCGAGCTGGGTGGACATTCTTTAAAAGCCACTATTCTTGTTGCCAGGATACATCAAAAGTTCGATGTAGAAATACCCATGATGGATATTTTTAGCCATCAGACCGTTAGAGAACAGGGAGAATTAATTCATAATTCAAAAAAATCGATCTATTCATTAATAAAAAATGTGGAAAAAAGGGAGTATTATCCTGTCTCACCTGCTCAAAAGCGGTTGGTATTTCTTAACCTGCTGGATCAAGAAGCAACCAATTACAATATGCCCAGAGCAGTAATGATAGAAGGAGATTTGGATAATGAACACATGGAAAAGGTTTTTAAAGCACTGTTATGGAGGCATGAAGTCTTCAGAACCTCTTTTAAACTGGTTGATGATGAACCCGTTCAATATATCCGGGACAATGTTCACTTTTCAATAGATTATAAAGAAATAAATACCCCAGGAAATGAGCAAGAAGCAGACAACCAGGTGGGAGATTTGATTAAAGAATTTATAACACCCTTTGATTTAAGCAAAGCTCCCTTATTAAGGGCATCTCTTTTACCTATTGAAGAGGATAGACATCTCTTGATATGTGACATGCATCATATTATTTCGGACGGGACATCGATAGCCATATTCATTGGGGAATTTATTGATTTGTATAATGGGAAGCAATTAGACCTGTTAAAAGTACAGTATAAGGACTTCTCAACATGGCAAAATGAATTACTGAACAGAGGCACAGTGGAAAAACAAAAGGAATACTGGCTTAACATTTTCAAGGGAGTGATTCCGGTCCTTGAGTTACCCCTTGATTACCCAAGACCGCTTTTGCAAAGCAATGAAGGGATGATTTATACATTCGAGATAGGGAAAGAAGAAACCGCCGGTTTAAAACGGATAGCATTGCAAGAGGGGATAACTTTGTTTATTGTATTGCTTGCAGCCTATAATATATTATTTTCAAAGCTCAGTAATCAAGAGGATATTATAATAGGTACGCCAATTGCTGGTAGAAAGCATGCAGACCTGGAATCTCTCATTGGAATGTTTGTAAACACTGCAGCACTAAGAAACTACCCCGCCAGGGATAAATCATTCAAGGATTTTCTAGAAGAAGTAAAGGAAAACACAATAGCTGCATTCGACAATCAGGAATATCAATTTGAGGATTTAATCGAAAACGTTAACGTTAATAGGGATATGGGTCGCAATCCTATTTTCGATGTAATGGTGGTGCTGCAAAATACGGATTTTAGCAAGAAATCGATTCCTGGGTTAACATTTAAACCATATGAATTTGAGAATAGCACCTCGAAGTTTGATTTGTTGTGGGAAGGAATAGAGACTGAGAATAACCTCTTTATATCCATCCAGTACTGTACAAAACTTTTCAAAAGAAGCACAATAGAAAGGTTTTCCAGGTATCTGAAAAATATTGTTTCCTCCATAATAGAAAACTCCGTGAAAAAACTTGCAAAAGTAGAAATAATAACAGAAGAAGAAAAAAGGGAAATATTATGTGATTTTAATGATACACAGGCGGAATATCCCGAAAATAAGCCCCTTCACGAATTATTTGAAGAACAAACCGGGAAAACTCCGGGTAATATTGCAGTGACGTTTAATGATGAACAGTTAACCTATAAAGAATTGAATAATAGGTCTGATCAATTGGCACATTTAATGAGGAAAAGAGGGATAAAGGCAGATGAAATAATTGGTATTATGATGAAACGTTCGTTAGAAATGATGATTGGGATTTTTAGTGTATTAAAGGCAGGAGGAGCTTACATGCCAATCGATCCCGGTTATCCCCAGGAGCGCATAAAGTATATATTAGAAGATAGTGGTACGAAATTAGTGCTTACTCGAAAGCAGTCTAAAGAAAAAGTACTTGATACATGTGAGTCTGTTGATTTGAAGAACCTTGATTTAATTGCATATAAACTGGGGAATTTAGAAAATAAAAATACAAAGGCCGCAGAAAATCTGGCTTATGTCATATATACCTCCGGTTCGACCGGTAATCCCAAAGGAGTATTGATTGACCATTATTCGGTAGTGAACAGGTTAAACTGGATGCAAAAACAATTTCCTATAGATGATAGAGATACATTATTGCAAAAAACTTCTTTTACTTTTGATGTTTCAGTATGGGAAATATTCTGGTGGGCTTTAGTAGGAGCGAAAGTATGCATGCTAATTCCGGGCGGCGAAAAGGATCCGGCCCGGATAGCAGATACAATAGCCAGGAAAAAGGTATCAATTATTCATTTTGTGCCTTCCATGTTAACTCCTTTCATGGAATTCATTAAAGAAACCGGTAAGACAAAAAGTATTTCAAGTTTAAGGCAGGTTATTGCCAGTGGAGAAGCCTTGACATTAGCGCAGGTTACCAGGTTAAATGAACTATTGTACAATCAAAATTCTACCAAACTTGCTAACCTGTATGGACCCACTGAAGCAGCGGTTGATGTGTCCTTTTTTGATTGTTCCGCGAGAGAGAAATTGGAAAAAGTACCAATTGGAAAGCCAATTGATAACATTCAGTTATTTATTGTTGATAGAGGTCTGGATTTACAACCGGTGGGTGTCCCGGGAGAATTATGTATATCCGGTGTTGGGGTGGGCAGGGGATATTTAAATAATATCGAACTAACATTGAAAAAGTTTGTAGAAAGTCCCTTTGAGGCTGGTAAACGAATGTATAAGACAGGGGATTTTGCCAGGTGGCTACCGGATGGTAACATAGAATTCTTAGGCAGATCAGATTTCCAGGTAAAGATAAGGGGATTCAGGGTTGAGCCGGGTGAAATAGAAAGTCAGCTATTAAAACATGAAAAAATAGAAGGTGCAGTGGTATTAACCAGGGAAGAAAATCAAGATAAACACCTCTGCGCTTATATCGTGTCGGAAGAGAATTTGAAAATATCGGATCTGAAAGGGCATTTAACCGGAAATTTACCGGGTTATATGATTCCTTCGTTGTTTATTAAAATTGAGAAAATACCTCTAACACCGAACGGGAAAGTAGATAGAAAAGCATTACTTTCATATGACACAAAACTGGGTACGGGTAAGGAATATATACCTCCCAAAAATAAAACTGAAAAAATAATAGCGGGTATATGGAAAGAAGTACTAAATTTTGATAAAGTTAGTATCTATGATAATATCTTCGATCTTGGGGGAGACTCGATTAAAATCATTAAAATAAATAGTAAAATAAGACAAATTTTGAAAAAAGATATTCCCATCCTGTCAATGTTTCGATTTCCAACGATTAAGTCTTTATCCGGCTTCTTGAACATGTATGAGACAGGTGATATTGATAAAACAAAATCTCAAAATCTAAGTGAGGTTGAAGAAACATTGAAAGAAACGGTACAGTTGTTTGATGGACTTTAGAAATTTCGAATAAGGAAAAAATAGCCTCAATGGAATTAGAACAGAAACGCACAGGTTTTGAAATTGCGGTCATTGGTATGTCCGGGAGATTCCCAGGGGCCAGAGACATTCATGAATTCTGGAACAATCTAAAAAATGGAGTAGAATCTATTTCATTCCTTTCTGATGAAGATGTTAAAAAATATGGAATTAATCCCGACGTATTAAAGAATCCCAATTATGTCAGGGCTGGGGGAGGTGTACTTGAAGACAGGGAATATTTTGATGCATCTTTCTTTGGTTACACTCCCAGGCAAGCTGAAATAATGGATCCACAACTGAGAATATTTCAGGAAAGTTCATGGAGTGCGCTTGAAGATGCGGGGTATAATGCCGAATCATATGAAGGATTAATAGGGATTTATGCCGGGGCTTCTTTGAATTTTCATTGGAATGCCCTTATTACATTAACGGGAAAAAGCAGTGATTTAGGGCAATTTTCGACATCGCAATTAATTAATAAAGACTATTTAGCGGCCAGGATATCCTACAGCCTCAATTTAAAAGGGCCAGCTGTGGTGGTACAAAGTGCATGCTCTACATCTCTTGTGGCGATTCACCTGGCATGTCGGGCGTTATTAACCGCAGAGTGCGATATCGCTCTGGCAGGCGGAATTTCGTTGATGGCTCCCCAGCAAAGAATTGGTTATATTTACCAGGAAGGAATGATCAATTCACCTGATGGTCATTGCCGGGCATTTGATGCAAAGGCCATGGGAACGATTGGGGGAGAAGGTGTGGGGGTGGTGGTTTTGAAACGCTTAAAACATGCTGCTGCAGATGGAGATAATATATATGCTATTGTGGTGGGGTCTGCCATTAATAATGACGGAAAGAGAAAAGTAGGGTTTTCTGCTCCCAGTATCGAAGCCCAGGCAGCGGTGATAAAAAGAGCGTTACATATGGCTCAAATAGAACCTGAGAGTATTACGTATATTGAAAGCCATGGAACCGGGACACCTCTTGGTGATCCAATTGAAATTGAGGCTTTGAAAGAGGCGTTCAATACAAATAAAAAAAGATTCTGCGGTATAGGATCGATTAAATCCAATATCGGGCACCTGGATACTGCAGCGGGAGTTGCCAGCTTCATAAAGACAGTATTATCCTTAAAACATCGGTTGATTCCACCAGGCATAAATTTTGAAACCCCAAATCCTGAAATCGATTTTGAAAACAGCCCGTTTTATGTGAATACCAGGCTAAGAGAATGGAAAAATGATGAATTCCCGTTAAGAGCCGGAGTTAGTTCGTTTGGAATTGGAGGCACTAATGCACATGCTATTCTTGAAGAAGCACCGGTGAAAGAAGAAGCCGGTGAAATACGCCCTCTGAAATTGATCCCCCTTTCTGCCAGAACAAAAACCGCACTGGAAGGGATGTCGGGAAATTTACTAAAATTTCTAAAAGAGAAAAGTAAAATAAATTTAGCAGATGCGGCCTATACCCTTCAAATAGGCAGAAGCGAGTTTCAACACAGGAGATTTTTTCTATGTTCCGATATTCATGACGCTGTTGAAACTTTAGAAACTTTATCGCTTCAAGGGACCAGGAAAATACATACATCTTTTGTAAAAGAAGGAGATAGACCTATAACATTTATGTTTCCCGGCCTGGGAGCCCAATATGAAAATATGGGACTGGGCTTGTATGAAACCGAACCGTTATTTCGCAGTGAGCTGGATCGTTGTTTTGAAATTATAAATTCTATATCAGGCTGTAATATAAAAGATATATTATTTCCTGCAAATGATCTTATCGATAAAGCAAAAGTTAAAATCAATCAAATAGACAATGCACAATTAGTCATATTTATATTTGAATATTCTCTTGCCAGGTTATTGATCAATTGGGGGATAAAACCTGATGCATTGATCGGTTATAGTTTTGGGGAATATATTGCTGCCTGTATATCCGGTGTATTCTCTTTGAAAGATGCGTTAAACCTTCTAATATTAAGAGGAAAATTGATAAAGGAAACAGCGCCTGGAGCAATGTTAAGTGTTCCCCTGCCCAAAGTAGACCTGGAACCCTTATTGAATGACGGATTATCAATAGCTATAGATAATGGTGCCTCGTGTATTGTTGCCGGTTCCAAAGGAAGGATCGATGCATTTGAGAACCGGATGAAAGAAAGACGATTAATGTGTATTCGTTTACAGGCTTCGCATGCTATTCATTCAAATTTAATGAAGCCGATTTTAAACAAGTTCGAAGCAGGAATCAGGCAGATATCTTTGAGAAATCCTCAAATTCCATATATATCTAATGTAACAGGAACATGGATAACAGACCGGGAAGCGCAAGACCCCCATTATTGGGCAAAACATATGCTTGAGACAGTACGATTTGCGGATGGTATTAAAGAACTTTTAAGCGAGTCCGGTTCAATATTTGTTGAAATTGGGCCGGGGAACGATCTAAAAACACTAGCCAACCATCACCTGACCAATGATTCTGACCACCTGGTAATTAATACCGTTAAACTTGCAGCAGAAATAATACCGGATGAGCGTTACCTGTTAAATAAAGTGGGGCGGCTATGGTTGGCCGGGGTGAAAATAGATTGGCAGGCATTTCATCGTGGGGGAAAAAGATGCCGGATACCATTACCTACCTACCCCTTTGAAGGGTTACCCTATTGGATAGAGGGAGATCCATTCAAAGAGGGAATTGATGGACTAACTGGAAAAAATATGGGGAAAAAATCGGATATTACAGACTGGTTCTATATTCCCTCTTGGAAATACTCCCCATTGGTTGTTACCTATAATAATAAGATCTCAAAGAAATCAGGTTGGCTTATATTGATGGAGGAAACCAGATTGGGAACCCAACTGGTAAAACGTTTAAAGGATGTGGGGCAGGACTTTACTGTTGTGAGAGCAGGGGAACGTTTTGCTAAAGTAAGCGATCAAGAATATACAATAAATCCGGGGGAGAATAACGATTATAATACCTTGCTGTCGGAATTAAGCCGGATAAAAAAAGTACCGAATAAAATCATTCACTTATGGGGTGTTACTGTATGCGAAGGTGAAAGCAGTGATGAGGCTTTAAAACTAAAATATGTTGATAATGTCCAGGCTTCAGGATTTTACAGTTTAATATATTTAGCCCAGGCAATTGGTAAGTTTAATTATAAGGATCAAATACAAATTGCTGTTATTACCAGTAACATGCAAAGAGTAAGGGGGGATGAAGTGATATCCCCTGGGAAGGCAACTATTCTCGGGGCTATAAAGGTTATACCCCAGGAATATTATAATATCAGTTCCTGCAGCATAGATATTACTCTTTCAAAAGAGGAAGATCAACATTATGAAAACCTGGTGGATCAATTGTTGATAGAATTTTCAAAGGATTTTTCCGATGCTGTTATTGCTTATCGTAATAACTCTCGGTGGCTGCAAATTACTGAACCGGTGAAATTGGAGAAATCAAGAGAAATACCATTGCGATTAAAAAAGGGAGGTGTTTACCTGATTACAGGTGGGTTAGGTGGGATAGGATATACGATAGCCGAGCATCTGGCAAAAAGTGTTCAGGCCAAACTGGTTCTAACCGGGCGTTCTGTTTTACCTTCCAGGGAAGACTGGAAGCAGTGGACAGCAGCAGATTATATAGATGATAGAATCGCCCGGAAAATAAAGAGAATATTATCTCTTGAAGAATTAAATTCAGAGGTTTTGGTTAGTAGTGCTGATGTTTGCAATCACCAGGAAATGCAGGAAGTAATCAGGATGGCTGAAAAACGATTTGGTCATATAAATGGGGTAATTCACTCAGCTGGGGTGCCGGATGGTGGTGTTATTCCATTGAGAACACGGGAAGCAACAGATAAGGTATTGGCTCCAAAAGTAACGGGCACATTGATCCTTGACGATGTTTTGAAAAACACAGAGCTTGATTTCTTTATTATATGTTCATCACTTGCTTCAATCACAGGTGGATTGGGCCAGGTGGGCTATAGTGCTGCGAATGCTTTTCAAGATGCTTATGCTCATTATATGTTTACCAGGAATGGTAACCTTGTTGTGTCTATAAACTGGGACACCTGGGGGGAAGTTGGCTTTGGATTAGAATCTGTGAAACAATTGGTTGAAAATGGTGATATCACTTATTCCGAAGCGGAATCCCTACTGGGACATGCTATTTTGTCTTCTGAGGGTATAGATATCTTAGACCGTATAATGGAATATTCGTTTCCTCAAGTAATCATATCAACCAGGGATTTAGAGTATGTAAATACAAATGTAAATCAAAATACAGGTGCACATCAGGAGGACCGGGAACTGCCTATCCCGGGACAAGAGTCGGAGATGAAACCCCAGCTGCATCCCGGTAAGCTGTATCGACGGCCTGAGTTGAGTACAGAATATGCCCCACCCAACACGGAGTTCGAGATAACATGTGCCAACATTCTACAACAATACTTCGGGTTTGAAAAAATGGGCATCCATGACAACCTTTTCGAGTTTGGAGTGACTTCTCTTGAGATGATCCACATTAATGACAGATTGAAGAGAGAATTAAAGAAAGATATTCCTCTTGTTATCATGTTTGAGTTTCCAACCATTCGTTCCCTCGAGCAATATTTAAACCAGGAGGAAAAAGGTGAGAGTTTGGACGAATACGATCAGCCGGACAGGGCTGAAGAGATAATGCTTGAGACGATAAGTATATTGAATGTGGACGATTAAAACGTACAAAAAGGTTTTAATAGAAAAACTTCGGGTCTTTGTGATTTGGTATTTGGCAGCTAAAGAATAAAAAGGAGTTAAGGATTATCATGAATACAAAAGGAGATAGAAAACAAACTGGTTTAGAAATCGCTGTTATTGGTATGGCAGGGAGATTCCCGGGTGCAACAAACCTTGAGGAATTCTGGAATAATCTAAAAGATGGTATAGAGTCCATTGCGTTTTTTGGAGATGAAGAGTTGAAAGAAGCCGGGGTAGGAAGTAGTTTTTTAAAGGACCCCAATTATGTCAAAGCGAATGGTGAGCTTCAAGATAAGGATCATTTCGATAATTCTTTTTTTGGTTATTCTCCCAAGGAGGCAGAAATCATGGACCCTCAAATCCGGGTTTTTCATGAATGTGCCTGGGAAGTACTGGAAGAAGCCGGTTATGTTCCGGATTCATATAATGGTTTGATTGGAATATATGCGGGGGGGTCCGATAATTTTTCATGGCGGGCGTTGGAAGCACTAAAGGGGCTGGGCACCGATCTGGGAACGTTTGGAAGAAGCATATTGAATATTGGCTTCTATTTAAGTACAAGGGTGTCCCATAAACTGAATTTGAAAGGGCCGAGCTTAACTTTTTTCAATGCTTGTTCAACATCATTGGTGGCCATTCATCTGGCGTGCCGGGCTTTGTTAATGGGTGAGTGCGATATGGCGTTGGCAGGAGGAGTATCGATAACAAATCATACAAAGAGGGGTTATACTTATGAAGAGGGAATGATTATGTCACCGGACGGTCATTGCAGGACCTTTGATACGAATGCCTGCGGTTCGGTATATGGGGAGGGTGTGGGTATAGTTGCCTTGAAACGATTTAAAGAGGCAATAAAGGATGGTGATACGATTCATGCTGTTATAAAGGGCTCAGCAGTTAACAATGACGGGATAAATAAAGCCAGTTTTACAGCCCCGGGACCAGGTATCGCATCCATTGTCAAAAAAGCGCTGAAAGTAGCTCATGTTAACACGGAAGATATTAGTTATGTGGAGGCTCATGGCACAGCAACCCATATCGGGGATACACTTGAGGTAAAAGCATTAAAACAAGCATTTAACTCCGATGTGAAAGGTTACTGCAGAATAGGTTCTGTTAAGACAAATATTGGTCACCTGGATACAGCTGCTGGTGTTGCAGCTTTTATTAAAACAATATTGGCATTAGAACATAAAGCAATTCCTCCAAGTTTACATTTTAAAAAACCAAACCCGGATATTGATTTTGAAAATAGTCCATTTGTGGTTAATACCGAATTATCGGAGTGGAGGAATGGCAATGGCAAAGGCCCCTTAATAGCAGGAGTGAATGGCTTTGGAATTGGAGGAACCAATGTGTTTGTTGTCCTTGAAGAAGCACCTGAAATTGAAAGTTCCCCGGAAGAGGAAAAGGAATGCAGTGAGTGGAAAATAATCTTGCTTTCAGCAAGAAGTGAGCCAGCCCTTAATAAAACCACTGAGAATTTCAAGGAGTACCTGGAAAGTAACCCGAATGTTAATTTTGCGGATGTCGTTTATACTTTACAGGTGGGAAGGAAAGCATTTCAATATCGAAGGATGTTGGTATGTTCGAGTATAAAGGAGGCCATTGAGGTTTTATCCACTCCGGCTTCCAGGAAGATTAAGACATTTTTATCCAGGGTTGAAAACCGGGAGATAATATTTATGTTTTCAGGATTAGGTTCTCAATATGTAAATATGGGATTAGAGCTTTACCAAAAAGAAAGGATATTTCGCCAGGAGTTAGATCGTTGTCTTGAGATATTAGAACCTTTGATGGGTTATGATATAAAAGAAATTCTTTACCCGGGCCTACACACCCCTACCGCTTCGCATCCATCTGTCTCAAGAAGGGATTCAAACCCCACAGTGGCTGATATCAACCAGGCTGAAATCACCCAGCCCATCATATTCATATTTGAATATGCCCTGGCGAAGCTGCTGATGAAATGGGGAATAAAACCCCAGGCAATGATCGGGTATAGTTTTGGAGAGTATGTGGCAGCCGCTGTATCCGGTGTTTTCTCCCTGGAAGATGCGTTAAAAATGGTAGTATTAAGAGGACGGTTAATCCAGGAAGTATCCCCTGGAGCCATGTTAAGTGTGCCCCTTTCCTGTGAAGAGGTAACACCCGATTTACCGGATGAGTTGTCGCTGGCTATCGACAATGGTTCCTCTTGTGTCGTTGCTGGGCCTGATGCAGCGGTTGCTGATTTTGAACACCAGATGAAAGAGAAGAAAGTTTTATGTATGCGGCTGAAAGCATCTCGAGCGATTCATTCAAAAATGATGGGGGCTATTTTGGCAGAGTTCCAGGAAATCTGTAGGCAAGTCACATTGAATAAACCGCAAATTCCTTACATATCAAATGTGACAGGCACCTGGATATCCGATGAGGAAGCTGTAAGCCCCGTGCACTGGGCAAAACATTTGAGAGAAACCGTACGATTTGCAGATGGAATAAAGGAACTCACCAGAAAAACCGGTGCAATATTCGTGGAAATCGGCCCGGGCCGTGACTTAAGTGCCCTGTTGATGCGATATATCGATAACAACTCGGATCAACATGCATTAAGCTTAGTAAGGCAGCCGGAGCAGGATATATCGGATGTTTATTTTCTTATGAGTAAACTTGGACAGTTATGGTTGTATGGGAGAGAGATTGATTGGAGGGAATTTTATGGGGAAGAGAAGAGGCACCGCATTCCTCTTCCCACTTATCCTTTTCAACGCCAACAATTTTGCATCGAAGGAGACCCCTTCCAAATGGCCCAACAGATGCTCTCCGAAGGCTCTCCCAATGCGCAAAAATTGGAGGTCTCAGACTGGTTCTATGTCCCATCGTGGAAACGAACCCCCGCCATTTCTCAGAGGGAAAGCGAAAATTCGGATCAAACCATGCCAGCCGATTGCCTGGTATTTATGGATGAAGATAATTGGGGGAAGACCCTGGTAAAACAATTGGAAAACAAGCACCAGGATGTGACTATTATTCGAGCTGCCCAAATGTTTCGTAAAATAAATAATCGTGAATATACCATCAATCCCGCGGATGATAACCAGTATGAAAAACTATTTAGCAATATCAGGGAGGAAAAAGGAGTTTTCCCGGGAAAAATGATTCATTTATGGAATGTTACCACAAAAAAAACTGATGATTTAAATTTAGAGTCAATTGACTCGTTGTTGGATTTGGGATATTACTGTTTATTGAACATTGCCCGGGCAATAGGCAAACTGAATATCGAGGATGATATTGACATTACAGTGGTAACCAACAACATGCAAGAAGTGGTTGGCCAAGATCAACGATGTCCTGAAAAGGCAACATTGCTGGGACCGGTGAAAACTATTCCCAAAGAATACGGTAATATATCTTTACGCAGCATAGATATCCGTCTTCCCCAAACGGGCAGGGAAGAGGAAGAAAAATTAATAGAGTGTCTAATCAAAGAATTTTTTAGCAAAGACCATGAACCGGTGATAGCATTTCGCAATCATTTTCGCTGGATACAAACCTATGAACCCGTACGGCTGGAAAAGTCGGAAAGTGAGACATGGCGTTTAAAAGACGGAGGGATTTACCTGGTCACCGGGGGGCTGGGAGGTATCGGTTATGTATTGGCCCAACAAATAGTAAGGAGTGTTAGAAATCCAAAACTCATATTGACTGGCCGGACAAAACTTCCCGAACCAGGGAAATGGGATCAATGGCTAGAGGACCACGACGAAGAAGATAGTATCAGTGCGAAAATAACCAAAGTAAGGGGTCTTGAAGGAATGGGCGCCAAGGTTTTAGTCGTCAGTGGGGAAAATTCCAATCTAGAACAAATGCAGCAGGTTATTTCCCGGGCAGAAGAACAGTTTGGGCCGATTAATGGGGTTGTACACTCGGCCGGACTCCCGGATGGCGCCATGATCCAGGTCAGGACCCGGGAGCAGTCTGAGATAGTGTTTTCTTCTAAACTAAAAGGCACATTAATTTTGGCTATGCTTCTAAAGCATGTTAAACTTGATTTTTTCGTCCTTTGTTCTTCAATCGATTCAATAATGTCCAATGCAGGTCATGTGGGTTATTGTTCAGCCAACTCCTTTCTTAATGCGTTTGCCACTTACAAGTTTAATAAAGATAAAGTATTTACCACTGCTATTAGCTGGCCTCGGTGGCAGAGTCTGGGCATGGCAGTTATCCAGGAGAACCTGCATAAGGAGTTGAAAGGTTATGATTTATCAGGAGGCTTAGAGATTGAAGATGGCATAGATGCCTTTAGTCGCATCCTGGGCGAAAATCTACCTCAAGTGGCGGTAACCAGTAATGATCTGGGCCGCGCCTATGAACGCGATAAAACCGTTGGAACGGAAGCCTTTATGGCAGAATTCGATGCCGCTGACGATGCCCCTGAAAATTTATTCCAACGCCCGGATTTGACGTCCGAGTATGTGGCCCCCCAAAATGAAACCCAACAATCACTGGCACGAATCTGGCAGACGTTATTTGGCATTGAAAAAATCGGTATCCAGGATGACTTCTTCGAATTGGGAGGCGATTCTTTAAAAGTTGTCATTACCATATCTAAAATTCACAAAGAATTAGATGTAGAGATACCCGTATCGGAATTTTTTAACACACCCAACATCCAGGACCTGGCTAAATATATGACCGGTGATATTAGTAAGGATAAAGAGAGTACGTATTTATCAATAGAGCCGGGAGAGAAAAAAGAATTCTACCCCCTGTCATCGGCTCAAAAAAGATTTTATATCATCCAACAATTGGATGTGCATAGTATCGTTTTCAATAATCCAAGAGTTGTAGTATTACAGGGTGAATTGCTGAAAGATAAGCTGGAAGGAGCAATTAAGCAATTGATCCAATGTCATGAAATATTAAGGTCTTCCTTTGAAATTTTTGACAAGGAGCCTGTCCAAAGGATCAATGAAACCTTTGATTTTGCTATTGAATATCATGAACTTCCAGAGGAGGAAACCCGGCAATTGATAGAAACATTTGTAAAACCCTTTGACCTGGCAAAGGTCCCGTTATTCAGGGTATGTCTTGTTAAAGTCGGGGGGGGAGAGCAAATCTTGATGTTTGACATGCACCATATTATTACCGATTTATATTCTCGCACCATATTTATTAGAGAATGTCTGCAGGTATATAATGGACTGGAACAGCCCTTGTTACGCCTACAGTATAAAGATTTTTGCCAATGGCAGCACGATATGTTAGTATCCGGTCGGTTAAAAAAACAAGAAGAGTACTGGGTGGAACATTTTTCCGGGGAACTCCCGGTACTGGAACTATCCACCGATTACCCGAGACCGGAAGTCCATTCTTTTGAGGGTACAGCCCTGGTGTTCTCTTTGCAAGGTGAGGTCATGCGGAAACTGAATACTTTGATGAAGAAAACCGGGACAACGTTATTCATGATGATCCTGGCCTTGTATAATATATTATTAAGTAAGTACAGCGGACAATCAGATATAATCATCGGAGCACCAGTAGCCGGCAGAAGCCATGCAAACCTGGAAAATATGATGGGCCTGTTAATCGAAACAATTGTCATAAGAAATTACCCGGACCCTGATCAAACATTCGTGAAATTCTTGGAGGAAGTAAAAAACAATTCCTTAGAGGCCTTTGACAACCAGTCATATCCCTTTGGGGAGTTGTTGAAACATTTGGGCCCTCAACACGATCAGAGTCGGAATCCCCTGTTTGATGCCATGTTAATGGTGCAAAATGTGGAACAACTACCCGAGGAAGCCAAAAAAGAAGAATTAAGCATTGCTCCCTATAAGTATGAACCTCACGATATGTCAAAAGTTGATATCACATTTGAGGTAGAACCCGTAGACGGAGGGAATGGACTGCTTTTTAAAGTGGAATATTGTACCAGGTTATTTAAAGAAGAAACCATGGAGAGATTTACACATTTCTTTATTGAGATCGTATCTACTGTGGTGGATAACCCGACGATTAAATTGAAAGATATTAAGATGTCTCATGTCGTTAGCGCTGCTGAGGCAGATGTTTTTGAAGATGATGGGACCGATTTCGGTTTTTAGAAAGAATATTAATAAAGTGGATATATTATTATAGAGGTAAGAGATGAACATAGAAGGAAAATTAAAAAACGACTTTGGGCCGTCGGAGAAGAAAGATTATTATGAGTTATCTTCGGCCCAGAAGAGATTTTACATTTTACATCAAATGGAGCCGCAGTGTACTAAATATAATATATCGACCCTGTCTGTACTGGAAGGCGAACTGGACCTGGAATTATTGGAAAACATATTCCAGAGACTAATAAACAGGCACGAAAGTTTAAGAACCTCATTTATCCTGGTAGAAGGTAAACCGGTCCAGAAAATTTATAAACATGTGGAATTTAAGATCGAGTATGATGAAGCAGATAGACCTGAAGAAGCAATATTAAAAGATTTTGTACGACCTTTTGATTTATCCCGTCCCCCCTTACTGAGGGTGAGATTGAGCAAGATAAATGAAAAGAAACACCTTCTTATATTCGATATGCATCAAATCACAGCAGATGCAGCATCTCAAGTACTACTGAAGAAAGAATTGATGGCATTATATGCCGGCAAGGAACTTGAGTCTTCAAGCATTCAATACAAAGATTATGCGGAATGGCAGAAACATATAAAACAAGAAGATTGGCTAAAAAGCCAGGAAGAGTATTGGTTAAACATGATTGCTGGAAAAATCTCCGTACTGAATCTTCCTACCGATTATTTGAGACCTGCAATTCAGAGTTTTGAAGGTGATTCATCAGGTTTTGAAATAAGCAGCGAAGAGACGACCGCCTTAAAAACACTGGCACTGGAACAAGAGACCACATTGTATGTGGTTTTCCTGGCAATTTTTAATGTTTTCTTGAGCATTGTAAGCAACCAGGAAACGATCAGAGTCGGAACACCGGTGTCTGGTCGAATTGATAAGGATATAGAAAATGTCCTCGGGGTGCTTGAGAATAAACTCGTATTAGTTAATGATCCGGTTGGTGAAAAAACCTTTATAGAGTTTTTGGGAGAGGTAAAAAAGAAAACCTTAGAGGTATTTACAAACCAGGATTATCCATATGAAGACCTGGTGGATAAAGTTGCAGCCGACACCGATATGAGCCGTAATCCTCTATTCGATATTATGTACGAATTTATGGAGTCTGATTATGAGATTCCGGAAATGGAGATATCATCGTTGAAGTTAAGACGTTATAAATATGGGAACGAGATAGGGACCACTGGTTTAGATTTGACTTTACGAGGATTTGAGGAAGGAGATCGTCTGTTTTTTACTTTTGAATTCTGCACGAAGGTTTATAAAGAAGAAACGATCAAACGATTTATCGCTTATTTTAAAAGAATTGTATCGTCCATAATCACAGAGCCATTGCAAAAAATTGGGGCGATTGAGATTCTATCGGAAGCGGAAAAAAATCAATTATTATGTGGTTTTAATGATACAAGTTCGCATTATCCCAGGGATAAGACCATCCATGAATTGTTTGAGGAGCAGGCAGATAGAGCCCCGGATAAAGTGGCTGTTGTGATGAATAATGAGTTCATTAAATACAGAGAATTGAATATGAGAGCCAACCGGGTGGCGAGAATGTTAAGAAAAAAGGGGGTTGGAGCCAACAGTATAGTAGCAATGATGCTGGAACCTTCAATTAATACTATCATCGGAATATTTGGGGTATTAAAAGCGGGTGGAGCATATTTGCCTATAGACCCGGATTATCCTAAGGATCGGATCACGTTCCTGCTGAATGACTCCACGGCCAAAATTTTATTGACTGACACAAAGAGCATTAAAAAATACCCTTTTACAGTTTTACAAGGCTTGAATATAACAAATGACTCAATACAGGTAAAGGTTACAGGCACTCGTTCGCAGATTAAAGATTTAGATCATTTACCCATACCCAATCGATCCCTGGTGGATTATGAAAAGTACAACCAATATATTGGTCAGGCAATGGTAAAGCATTGCATATCCGTGCAATCTACACGAGGATGTCCTTATAAATGTGCATATTGCCATAAAATCTGGCCTAAAACCCATGTGTGGCGTTCCGCTGAAAGTATCTTTGCAGAAATAAAGCTTTATTATGATATGGGAGTCAGAAGATTTGCGTTTATCGATGATATCTTCAATTTGAATATTAAAAACAGTTCACGCGTATTAAATTTGATTATTGAAAATGGGTTGGATATACAGATTTTTTTCCCAAATGGTGTGCGTGGAGATATTTTAACTAAAGAATACATAGACCTATTGGTCCAGGCTGGAACGGTTGATCTTGCTTTTGCTTTGGAAACAGCGTCACCTCGGTTGCAGAAGCTAATTAGAAAGAATTTGAACCTTGAGAAGTTTAGAGAAAATCTTGAGTATGTATGCCAAAAATATCCTCATGTGATAGTTGAGCTTTTTACCATGCATGGCTATCCCTCGGAAACAAAAGAAGAGGCCAGGATGACTTTGGATTTTATCAAGAGCATAAAATGGCTCCATTTTCCGTATGTTTTTGTTTTGATGATTTACCCCAACACGGATATGGAGAAATTGGCTTTGGAAAATGGGGTTTCAAGAGAAGCGATTCTTGCGTCCCAGGACAAACCTTTTCATGAATTACCCGAAACCTTACCTTTTGATAAAAGTTTTACATTAAAGTACCAGACTGAATTTACCAGCGAATACTTTTTATCCAAGGAAAGGCTGGTGCAGGTACTGCCGTATCAACTCAAGATTTTGACAGAAAGTGAAGTGATTCAAAAGTACAATAGCTATCTCCCGATTGATATTAATTGTTTGGATGATTTATTGGAATTTGCAGGGATTACATACGAGGAGTTGGGCGTCAAAGGATTACTGAATGAAGATTATATGGAGGTTCCTGATTTAAATAATAAGATGAGAAATGCCTTTGCATCTTCGTCAGTCAGGCCTTCCAAAGGTGCCCTGCGAGTTTTGCTCCTGGATTTATCCCAGCATTTTAGTAGAGGCAGCGATCAACTCTTTGACCTTATCGAGCCTCCTCTGGGGCTTATGTACCTTATGACCTATTTAAACCACCGGTTCGGCAGCAATATTAAGGGAAGAATCGCAAAATCCATGATTGATTTTAACAGCTATGGAGAGCTGAAGTTGTTGTTGGATGAATTTAAGCCAGAAATAATCGGAATACGAACATTGACGCTATTTAAAGATTTTTTTCATGAAACTGTCTCAAGGATTCGACAGTTTGGTGTGGATGCTCCCATCATTGCTGGAGGACCTTACGCTACAAGTACTTATCAGATCCTATTAATGGATCGGAATATTGATCTGGTAGTTCTGGGAGAAGGGGAAATAACTTTTAGCGAGATAATCGGGAAAATGATCGAGAACGATGGAAAATTCCTTCATGAGCATACCTTAAATAAAATCAGAGGGATTGCATTTATCCCAAAGAGTGAAGAACTCTCCAATGGCTTGGGCCGAGAGATAATTTTTATGGATGATCTCCCAAAAGAGACGTTAAATGAAGATGGTGAGAATTTACACCATGTCAATCAACCCCAGGATTTAGCTTATGTGATTTATACTTCCGGTACCACTGGAAAACCAAAAGGTACACTTACTACTCATTCCAACGTCATCCGGGTTGTCAGGAACTCAAATTATATTGATTTGACCGAGAATGATAGGATATTACAGTTGTCCAGTTATACATTTGATGGGTCTGTATTCGATATTTATGGAGCACTCTTGAATGGGGCTTTGTTGCTAATGGTGAAAAAAGAGGATGTGTTATCGCCGGAAGTATTGGCTCAGTTGATTAAAAAGGAGGAGATAACCGTCTTTTTCGTAACAACGGCATTATTTAATGCTCTGGTTGATATAAATGTCACTTGTTTCGATCCTGTTAGGAAAGTTCTATTTGGGGGGGAACGGGTTTCTGTAAAACATACTGGGAGAGCTCTGGAATATTTGGGAAAGGACCGGATTATTCACGTTTACGGTCCCACCGAAACAACCGTTTATGCCACCTATTTTTTTGTTAATGAGATAGATAGAAACCTGGATACTATACCCATTGGTAAGCCAATTTCAAATACTACCGTATTCATACTGGACAATCGTTTTAAACCCGTGCCAATAGGTGTAAAAGGTGAGATTTATATAGGAGGAGACGGTGTTGCCAGAGGATATCTAAATAGCCCGGAATTAACCTGGGAAAAATTTATTCCAAATCCTTTTACTGTAGAAGATCGGTTATATAGAACTGGAGACCTGGCCCGATGGCTGCTGGATGGAAACATCGAGTTTTTTGGAAGAATCGATCACCAGGTGAAGATAAGGGGATATCGGGTGGAATTGGATGAGATAAAAAATCATTTGGAAAAGTACCATCAAGTAAAAGAGGCTGTGGTATTGGTGAAGGAGGATGATACCAGGGGCAAACATCTGATCGCTTATATTGTTCCATCCACGGATGAACCAATATTATTAACTGAATTGACGAAATTTTTATCTTTTCAACTGCCGGCTTATATGATACCCAGTTATTTTGTACCTTTAAAACAATTCCCGTTGACTGCAAACGGCAAAATAGATCGTAAAGCATTACCAGACCCGGGTGGTATAAGTTTAGACAGCGGTGTTGAATATATTGCCCCGGAAAATGAGGTGGAAATGCAACTAGTCGAAATCATGAGTAGGGTATTGGGGCGACCTAAAATTGGAATTCATGAGGATTTCTTTATGATTGGAGGCGATTCCATCAAAGCTATCCAGGTGGCAGCGCGAATGAATGAGGCAGGATTTATGCTTAAAGTGAAAGACATTTTCCAGAATCCCCAAATATCGCTGTTAGCGTCTTTAGTAAAGGTTACAGAGCGAATTGGGGAGCAGACGGAAATCACCGGAACGTTTCCGTTAACTCCATTCCAGAAATGGTTTCTTAAAAATAAGGCAGCAGGCAGCTGTGTTTTTTCTCAAGGAGTGGTTCTCTATTCAAAAAAAGGGTTTGATGACGGTGCTGTTGAAGCAGTATTTAAAAAGATTCAGGCGCATCATGATGTGCTGCGGATAACATTTAACCAGTTGGAAGACGGCGAGATCCTTCAAACCAACCATGGGTTGGAATATCCTCTCTCCTTGCAGGTTTTTGATTTAAAGAAACAGGAGAATGCCTTAAAAACTGTTGAAACAAAATCCCGGGAGATCCAGGCGGGCATTGACCTGGAAAATGGCCCGTTAATGAAAATCGGACTGTTTCACCAGGACGATGGAGACCGTTTATTAATCGCGGCCCACCCCCTGGTGATCGACGATATCTCGTGGGGCATTCTTCTTGAAGATATCGACCGCTTATTTCAACAATATAGAAATGGAGAACTCTTTAAATTGCCTTCTAAGGCCCATTCCTTTAAGCTCTGGTCGGAGAAATTGTCCTGTTATGCTGAGAGCGAAACCATCTCAAAGGAGAAAACCCACTGGGCGGCGTTGGAATCGGTTGAGGTACCAGAAATAGCAGGAGATAAAAAAGGGATAAATCTCTTCATTGAAGATACAGCTTCCATGTCATTTCATTTAAATGAAAATGAAACCCTTCGCTTGTTAACAAAGACAAATGAACCGTTTGGCACTGAAACCGCTGATATATTATTAATCGCCTTGGCTCTGGCAATGAACAAAACCTTTGGCCATACACAGGTAGCTGTTACCCTGGAAAGTGATGGAAGACCCGATATCTTTGAAGGTATAAATATAAGCCGGACACTGGGATGCTTTAGAACGTTGTATCCCGTATTAATGAATGTATCCTTTGAAGATGATCTGGTCCGGCAGATTAAAGAAATTAAAGAATGTTTGCATCAGGTTCCCAATAAAGGGATCGGTTATGGAATTTTGAGATATTTAGCCCCGGCAAAGCAAGGCGACCAACCTGATGCCATTGATTTCAGGTTAAATCCCCAAAGTTATTTTAAATACCGCGGAGAACGGGATGATCGTGTGAGTGTAAATGAACATCCAGGGTCCTTTACAATTGCAAAGGAACTCGCAGCCCTCCCCTTTGATTTAGGCTGGCCAGGGGAGTTTGACCTGGAGTTCCAGGGGATGATTGTGGATAAACGGTTGGTTATGTCTCTTTATTTTAACAAAAAATACAAAAAAGAAACCATTGAAACACTGCTAAATAATTATAAAACTCAACTGATTCGTATTATAACTTTTTGTGGAGGTCGGAAAGAACGAGTGCTTACCCCTTCGGATTTAACCTACAAAGGATTGTCCATCGAGAGTCTAGACCGGTTAACCCAGCAGTACCAAATAGAAGATATCTATAAATTATCTCCACTTCAGGAAGGGATGCTATTTCATTCTATCTATGAAAAAGAGAAAGTGGAAACAAAAAGGGTTCCTTATTTTTTGCAGACCTTCTTTCGCATAAAGATTAAGTTGGATCTGGCATTGGTTAAGAAAAGTTTAAGTGAATTAATTAAACGTCACGATATACTGCGAACGGTTTTTATTTATAGGGAATTGGGGTATCCACTCCAGGTAGTTTTGAAAGACCAGCCCCTGAATTTCTACTACAAAGATATAAGCGGAATGAATGAAGAAAAGGAAAAAGAGGAATTTACAAGAAAATTCAAAGAAAAGGACAGATACCTGGGATTTGATCTGGGCAAAGACAGTTTAATGCGGGTGGCAGTTATTCAATTGGAAGAGTCAGAATATGAATTTGTCTGGAGTATTCATCACATATTGATGGATGGGTGGTGCGTTTCGATATTAATCTTTGAATATTTTGAAATTTATAGCAGTCTCTTTGAAGGTAAATCGCCTCAATTACCGGCTGTTACGCCCTATAAAAAGTATATTGAATGGTTAGAAATACAAAATAGAAAGAAAGCCATAGATTATTGGCTAAAATACCTCGCTAACTATAAAGAACTCACGGGGCTTCCTAAAAAAGATGCGTTCCAGGTCAGTAAGAACGAATATAAATATGAACAAGAATTTTTGATACTAGATAATGAAATGACAAATGGGTTGAATCAACTTGCAGGAAAGAATCAGGTTACACTAAATACCATATTGCAGGCGGTTTGGGGAATTGTTTTAGGTGGATTTGTCGGGAAACAAGATGCGGTATTCGGCACGGTAGTATCCGGTCGCCCTTCTCAATTGAAGGGGGTGGAATCAATGGTGGGGCTATTTATAAATACAATCCCAGTTCGAATTCGCTTTGAAGAAAAAACGAAATTTATAAATCTGGCAAAAAAGATCCAGGAAGAAGCAGTCGAATGTCAACCTTACCACTATTATTCATTAGCTGAGATTCAAGCTCAATGTGCATTGAAACAGGGTTTGCTGGATCATATTTTCGTATTTGAGAACCTGCCCGGTGTGGAGCACATCGCTAGTAAGATGGGCTTGAATAATAGTAAAGATGAAATTACATTGGATTTCTCCAATGTAAATACCTATGATCCATCCAATTATGATCTGAATGTGATCATCCTCCCCCGGGATCAATTAACCATACTTTTGAATTATAATGGGAATGTGTATGAAAGAGAAGTGATGGAAAGAACAGCAGATTGCTTCAACCGGGTTATCGAGCAGATACTGAAAAACAGAGACATTTATATCGGTGAAGTCGATCTTTTGTCTGAAGCTGAAAAAGAAGAAATTCTTGCCAGAAAAGAAGAAGATGGAGAAGGAATTCAGATAGATTTTGATATTTAATGGAGATTTGCCTGTGAGTAACATAGTTGATTGTCTAATAATTGGGCATAATGAGATGGATTTTGTTGAATATGAGAAAAATATCCGGAAAATGGGTAAGGATTCCGGCGCTTACCGGGATTTGAATTTGAGTTTTATCTGTCATAACAATATCCCCCATCACGCTTCGGGAATTTTTAATTTATTATGTAAAAACTCCAAAACCAGTCTCAGCCATGGAGAATCTTTCAGCGCTGCCATCGCTTACCTGGGCACCTATTTATATCGAAGAGGATTTACCTTTGATTATATTAACTCGTTCCAGGATGAGAAAGATGTGTTAGCAGAAAAATTGAAGAAAGAAAATATTCTAACCATCGCAATTACAACGACTTTATATGTTTCGGTATTCCCTATACTGGAGATTGTGGATTTTATAAAGAGGCGCAATCGCAGTGCCAAGATAATAGTAGGTGGTCCCTTTGTTTCTACTCAGGTTCGCAATGTAAATGCTGTGACATCGACATATCTTTTTAACTCCATCGGGGCGGATGTTTATGTGAACAGTTCACAAGGAGAAGCCACCCTGGTAAAAATAATAGACGCCTTGAAGAATGAGCGCCCTTTGAACCGGATTTCCAATATTTATTATAAAACGGAAAATCGCAGTTATACTTCGACGCCTGTTATAAGAGAAAATAATCGATTATCCGAAAATATGGTGGATTGGAGTCTTTTTTCCCATCGAGTAGGGGAGTATGTGGTATTACGGACATCGATATCCTGTCCGTTTTCATGTGCCTTTTGTGGTTTCCCGGAACATGCCGGGAAATATCAAACAGCCAATGTAAAGGCAATAGAAGAGGAATTGGATTCATTGGGAACAATAGAATCGGTTAAAAGTATCTATTTTATAGATGATACGTTTAATGTTCCCATGAATCGATTTAAAGAGATTCTAAGAATGATGATAAAAAACAAAACTAAATTCAAGTGGCACTCTAACTTTAGATGCCAATTTGCAGATAGGGAGATGGTAGATTTAATGAAAGCGAGTGGTTGTGAAGGTGTATTCCTGGGAATTGAATCGGGAAATGATCAGATTCTTAAAAATATGAACAAATCCGCCAATATAGAGAAATATCTTGAAGGGATTGCCATGTTAAAGGAAGCCGGGATCATAACCTATGGTTCTTTTATCATTGGATTTCCCGGTGAGACGTCTGAAACACTGCAGGATACGGTACGATTTATTGAAGAAAGTGGGGTCGATTTGTACAGGGCGCAGTTGTGGTATTGTGAACCTATTACCCCCATATGGAAAATGAGGGAAAAGTATAAAATTACAGGTTCTAATTTTGAATGGGCACACGCCACAATGGATGCAAAAACAGCCGCAAACTTGGTGGAAGAGATGTTTCTTTCAATTAAGAATTCCCTATGGGTTCCTCAATATGGTTTTGATTTCTGTAATTTATTTCATTTGACAAACCGGGGAATCGATTGGGGCAAAATCAAAAATTTCATAAGAAGTTTTAATGAAGGAATAAAAGACAAATTAATAAATCCTTCTGTCACTGAAGTTAGTGCTGAAGTTATGAACCGGATAAAAAACGCTTTGATCCTGGATGATAGTCATTATTCCGCTATCATGACAGATAAACCGGGAGAGGAAGATGATGATTTAATCATTGATTTTGAACTTTAATAAAAAAAGGAGGAAGGATATGAATAGAAATGTTCTTATTCCTATAGATGGGTTTGAAAATGAAAAGATATATTGGTTGAACAAATTGTCCGGAGAATTAAGTGAAGTAAAGTTAGTGGCCGATTTCCCAGGGAAGGAATGCTGCAGAACAGCAAATTATAAACTATTATTTGAAAAAGAAATAACACAACACTTAATCCGTATAAGTAAGAATAATGATTTGTCTTTTTTTGTGATTCTATTGACCTCTTTTAAGATACTGCTTTTTAAATATACCCAGCAGAATGAAATTATCGTCGCATCTCCAACTTATAGTAAAAGCAATCAGAAGTATAATCGAAATGTAGTGTTTAGAGATTTTATATACCCGGAAATGACCTTTAAGGAAATATTATTGAAAGTTAAACAAACTGTAGGGGAAGGATATAGAAACCAGTATTTTCCCATTAGACGATTAATCGATTTATTGGATGTAGGAGATACGTTATCATTATTCCGGGTCATTGTATTATTGGAGAATATTCATGACAAAGAATCCGTGGATGAGATTACAAGGGATTTTGAGAATGATATTACCCTTTCCTTTCGAAGAACTGGCGAAGAATTGGAAGCCAATGTAATCTACAATTCAAGTTTGTTTAAGGAGGAAACGGTACAAAGGTTATTTGTTAGTTTTCAGCATGTTTTGATTCAAATATCGGGGAATACCGATATTGAAGTAAAGAACATTGAAACGATTCCCAGGGAAGTAACAAATGAAATACTTCATGAGTTCAATAAAACAGAGGTGGAATACCCTGAATATGAAACCATCCACCGGTTATTCGAAAGGCAGGTGGAGCGAACCCCTGACCATATGGCTGTAGCTTGCATGGAGCATGCAGCCTCCATCACCTATCGGCGGATGAATGAAAGGGCGAATCAACTGGCACGGGTTCTTAAAGAAAGAGCGGTTGATACGGGATGCATTGTAGGTTTAATGATGCATGATTCAACGGAGATGGCGGTGGCGATCCTGGGAGTATTGAAGGCAGGAGGCGCATATCTACCCATAGACCCGGATTATCCTCAAGAGCGGAAGGTGTATATAGCTAAAGACAGTCATTTAAATATACTGCTGGTTGGTTCTTCTCTTTCGGGCGGCATAACGGGAATCCATTCGCCGCTGTTGATTATACCGTTAACAGGCGAAACCCTGGCTGGCTTTGATACTGCGAATCTCCAACGGACCGGCAGTGCCTCTGATATCGCTTATGTGATTTATACCTCGGGTACCATGGGCAGACCCAAAGGCGTCGTTGTGGAGCATAAAGGGCTGGTTAACTTTACTTACTGGAGGCTTAAATTTCATGGATTCAATGAAAGAGATGTCACACTTCAACTATTTTCTCCGTGTTTTGACGGGTTTGGTTCCAATTTTTATTCCAGCCTCCTTTCGGGAGGAACTCTCCTGGTGGTATCCGCTTCCAGGAAGCAGGATTATGAATATATAAAAAAAATCGTTGAGCATAAAGGCGTAACAAATGCCACTCTTGTGCCTGGAATGTATGAAGCTTTGCTGGACCTTGCCGAAGGGGATGAACTCGAAAGTATCCGGTTTGTGGTGCTGGCAGGGGAAAGAACCAGGGAGAATATTTTAGAGAAGGCCCTGGAGAAAAATCCCAATGTGATACATATCAATGAATATGGCCCTACGGAAACGACGGTGGGGGCGACAGCCAATGCAAATTTGAACAGGGATGATACCGCAGTCATAGGAAAACCCATATCAAATATGCGCGTATATATACTGGACCCTTCTCTTAAGTTGGTTAATGTAGGGGTTCCCGGTGAGTTGTATATTTCCGGGGTGGGGGTTGCCAGGGGATACCTGAACAATCCGGAGCTTACATCGGAAAAGTTTATTAATAATTCCTTTTTCCCTGGTGAAAAAATGTACAAAACAGGAGATCTTGCCCGGTGGTGCCCGGATGGCAAAATCGAATTTTTAGGTAGGGTGGATTTCCAGGTAAAAATCAGGGGATTCAGGATCGAATTGGAAGCGATTGAGAAACATTTGTTAGAATACCCTCTCATCAAAGAGGCCGTGGTAATTGCTGAGGCTCCTCCCTGGAAACAGGGACACAGCTCCTATGAAAGTAGCGATAAATTTTTATGTGCTTATATTGTTTCTGATATGGATTTTGTCACCTTTGAACCTGGCTTAAAGGAATTTTTATCCGGGGTCTTGCCGGATTATATGATTCCCTCGTATTTTGTCCCCATTGAAAAGATACCGATGACCACCACCGGGAAAGTTAATCGAAGGGCGCTGCCAGAGCCGGAAATGGCAGCGGGGAAAGAGATCGTTGTTACCCCCCCGAGGGATGAAATGGAAGAAACACTGGCCGGTGTCTGGTCCGATGTCCTTAGTATAAATAGAGAGCTTATTGGAATTGATAACAACTTTTTTGACCTGGGAGGCCATTCGTTAAAAGCCACCATTGCGTCGGCAAAAATTCATAAAGAACTTCATGTTGATATAAAGTTGTCGGATATATTCGAATTTCGTACCATCCGTGAGCTGGCAGGATATATCAAGAAAGCTGCCTTGACGACGTATACCTCAATAGAATCGGTGGAAAAAAGGGATTACTATTTTCTCTCTTCGGCCCAGAAACGGTTGTATATTCTTCAACAGATGGAGCCGGATAATACCAGTTATAATATCCCCATTTTTCTTACCCTGGAAAAGGGTATTGATGAATTGAAACTTGAGGAGACGTTTAAACGGTTAATTGAAAGACACGAAAGTTTACGAACTTCTTTTGAAATGTTCGATGATGAACCAGTGCAAAGGGCTCATGAGTTTGTGGAGTTTAAGATGGAATATTTTGAAGCCGGCGGAGATGAAGAGGTCGAGGCGATAAGAAAAAATTTTGTAAGGTTCTTCGACTTATTTCAAGCACCGCTTCTGCGAGTAGGAGTGATACATACCCCGGTCTTCGGCCAACCCTCTCAAGAGGGGAATTCTAAAGATACCCGCATCCTCATGGTGGATATGCACCACATCATCACCGATGGGGTCTCACAGGATATATTAACGAGAGAATTGGTGAGACTGTATGAAGGCGAGGAATTATCCTGCTTACGACTGCAGTATAAGGATTTTTCAGAGTGGCAGAATGGTGAAGAACAGAAAAAAATAATCGAATCACAGAAATCTTATTGGATGAATGCCTTTTCAGGGGAAATCCCGGTACTTAATCTTCCGGCGGATTATCCGAGGCCCCGGGTACAAAGTTTTGAAGGGTGCACCTTTCATCTTGCATTAGATGAAACAGAACTCCGGGTCTTAAAGGATATATCGAGAGAAGCGGAAACAACTCTTTTTATGTCTGTTCTATCGGTTTTTTATATATTACTATCTAAAGTCAGCGGCCAGGAAGATATTATTGTGGGTACACCTGCAGCGGGTCGCCAGCATGCTGACCTGGAGCATATCATCGGCATGTTTGTCAACACGCTGGCATTGAGAAACAATCCTGTCGGCTCAAAAACCTTTTATGAATTTTTACATGAAGTAAAACAAAGAACATTGGAAGTCTTTGAGAACCAGGAATACCAGTTTGAAGACCTGGTGGAGAATGCGGCGGTAAACATAAACAGGGATGCCAGTCGCAATCCCTTGTTTGATGTCATGTTTGCCTGGGATAAGCAGGAAGATGGCGGTCACCAGGGGGAGGAGTTGAATTTAAAACCCTTTAATTTTTCCACTGAAACCTCTAAATTCGATATGACCCTGTTTGCCCTGGAGGAAAAAAACCGGTTGTCTCTTATCGTGGAGTACTGTACAAAACTATTTAAAGAAGCAACCATCGAAAGATTTATCGGGTATTTTAAGAAAATTATTACTGAGATTTTCGGGAATCCGGATAGGAAAATATCGGGAGTTGAAATTCTGTTTGAAACAGAAAAGAGCCTGATATTGCATGGTTTTAATGAAACTGAAATTACCTATCCAAAAGACAGGACCATCCAGGAGTTATTTGAAGAGCAGGTGGAAAAGACCCCGGGAAAGATCTCCGTGGTTTTTAAGGATAAGCACATCACTTACAACGAATTAAATATGAAGTCCGATCAATTGGCCGGGGTATTGAGAAGAAAGGGGGTACGGCCGGATACCATCGTGAGTATGATGGCGGACCGGTCCCTGGAAATGGTGATTGGTATATTGGGTATTTTGAAAGCTGGCGGCGCTTATTTACCCATAGACCCCGGGTATCCGGAGGAAAGAAAGAAGTTTATGTTCAACGACTGCGATTCCCGGATATTATTGACTCAAAAGAGTTACCTGGATCATGGTGATTTTGCGAGAATCGTCCTTGATATTGAAAGCGATGAGGCCTTTAGAGGGCAGTCACCAGTAAATCTTGACCATTCCCTTTGCTCCGATAACCTGGTATATGTAATCTACACCTCCGGGACCACCGGGAAACCCAAGGGTACGCTTACCATGCATTACAATGTCACCCGGGTGGTCAGGGATACTAATTACATTGATTTAAACTGGGATGACAGGGTGCTGCAGTTATCCAATTATGCCTTTGATGGCTCGGCCTTTGATATTTACGGTGCCCTGTTGAATGGGGCAGCACTGGTTATGATTAAGCAGGAGGATATACTGGCGGCAGATATCCTGGCTGATTTGATTAAGAGGGAGAAAATATCGGTTTTCTTTGTAACCACCGCGTTATTTAATACACTGGTGGATATCGGTATAGAAAGCTTTGATGGCATACGGAAAGTATTATTCGGAGGAGAACGGGTATCGATGGATCATGCCGGCAGAGCGCTGGAATATTTAGGCAAGGATAGAATCATCCATGTTTATGGTCCCACCGAGACGACGGTTTATGCCAGTTATTATTTTATAGATGAGATCGGTGAAGATTGGGATACCATTCCTATTGGAAAGCCCCTGGCCAATACCACCGCCTATATTCTCGACAGATACCTGAAGCCTCAGCCTATCGGAGTGCCGGGTGAGATATATATCGGGGGAGATGGGTTGGCCCGGGGTTATCTCAACAGACCGGTGTTGACTTCTGAAAAGTTTATTGCCAATCCTTTTGGAGAGGGTGAACTCCTGTATAAGACAGGAGACCTGGCGATTTGGGATACGGATGGCTGTATCACCTTTTTGGGTCGAATTGATCACCAGGTGAAGATAAGAGGGTTCCGGGTGGAAATGGGGGAAATCGAGAATCATTTATTAAGTCATGAGAAGGTAAAAGAAGCATTCGTAACGGTATTGGAGGGAAGGGGAGGAAGTTCCGGTGGTTCCGGGGAAGGAGATAGACGTCTTTGTGCATATATTGTGCCCTCATTATCAACGACTGAGCTCGATGTATCCGCACTCAAAGAGTTTTTATCCGGGGAGTTGCCTGTTTATATGATTCCCACTTATTTTGTGCCGTTGGACAAATTACCCCTGACTCCCAATGGAAAAGTGGACAAGAAGGCTTTGCCTATCCCGGAGTCAGTGGAAACCGGCAAAGAATATTCTGCTCCCCGGAACCAATTAGAGAGAAAATTGGTGGGATTCTGGTCGAAATTATTGGACGTTGATGGAGGTAAAATCGGGATCGACGATGACTTTTTCGACCTGGGCGGTCATTCGCTGAAGGCAACGGTATTAATATCGCGAATACAACGGGAGCTGGATGTAAATGTACCGCTGAAAAACATCTTCGAAATGCCCACTATAAGGGAACTGGCGCAATACATAAAAGATGCTGTGGAAGAGCAGTATGTGCCGGTATATCTTGTGGAGGAAAGAGAATATTATGACTTATCATATGCCCAGCAGCGGTTATGGGTAATATGCCAGTTTGAGAACGAATCCACCGCTTATAATATGCCGGAAGCATTTTTGCTTTCCGGCCGCTTGAACATCGAATCCCTTGAACAGGCACTACAAAACCTGGTGAAAAGACATGAAAGCGTGAGAACTGTTTTTATCAGGGTGGAGGGCAAACCCAAACAAAAAATATTTCACGAGTTTTCCTTTGTCCTGGAAAAAGCGGATTTACGTCAGCTCCGGTTACCTGTAAAAAATGAAAAGGTATTGGAAATTACAAATGCCTATGCCAATCAGACCTTTGACTTGGAAAAGGGCCCCCTATTCAAAGCAAAACTGGTTCGATTGGAAGATGAAAAAAACTTACTTATTTTCAATATGCATCATACCATTAGTGATGGGTGGTCGTTGGGCATCATGCATAGGGAAATATTCACCTTATATAATGCCTTTTCAAAGGGGAATAAAAACTCTCTTTCACCGGTGGGGTTGCAGTATAAAGATTATACATTATGGCACAATGAGCAGGTAGAAAAGGGTTGTTATGAAGCAGACAGGCAGTATTGGCTGGAAAAGTTAAAAGACAGGCCCAACGGTATCGAATTGCCCCTGGATCATCCCAGGAGACCGGTGCAGACCTTTAACGGAGGAAATGTCTATTTTACTATTAAACCTGGAGTAAAATCGAAGTTTCACCGGTTAAACCGTGAGAAGGAAACTACGATTTTTATGAACTTCTTCACCCTGTTCAGTATATTTATGTCTAAATATACCGGGCAGCAGGATATTGTTTTCGGTTCACCCATTGCCGGTCGAAAGCACCCGGAATTGAGAGATTTGATCGGTTTCCTGGTAAATACCCTGGTATTACGTGCTTATATAAACCCGGAGGAGAGTTTCACGGCACTGCTTGAAGAAGGCCGGCAGGAGACCCTGGATTCCTATGAACACCAGGATTATCCCTTTAATCTCCTGGTTGAACAATTGGGCCTGGATCGTGATGTCAGCCAATCTCCCCTGTTCAATGTAATGGTTGCTCACATTAACCTGGGGAAACAGGAAGACAAACTGTTGATGGACGGGATTACCCTTGAAGATTCCTCTGAACTTGAGAATTTTAACATGAGTGCCTTTGATTTGATATTTTTTATGGAGGAGGTGGAGGACCATATAAATTGTATATTCAATTATAATAGCGATTTATTCGAAGCGGCTACAATCGAACGTATGTCCGTTAATTTCTTAACGTTCCTGGAAAATGCCGTCGATAACCCGGATTTACCGGTCTCGCAATTGAGTGTGATCGCTGAGGCGGAATCTCGAAAGATAATATGCGAGTTCAATGAAAACCAGCAGGAGTTTCCGTCCCTGACACTCCAGGAGCTCTTTGAACACCAGGTGGAAAAATCCCCGGGGAAAACAGCCGTTGTTTATTATAAGGATGAAATCACCTATAACGATTTAAATAAGAAAGCCAATCGATTGGCCCATTACCTAAGAGACCAGTATGGTGTGGGAAAAGGTAAGATTATCGGCATATGTATCGACCGCAGCATCGAGATGGTAACAGCCCTGTTGGGAATCATTAAAGCCGGGGCGGGTTATGTGGCCATTGATCCCACTTACCCGGAAGATCGCGTATTACATATGCTCAATGATAGTCAGGCTGATTTATTAATCATTGACAAATTAAGGCCCCACCTGTTTGCAAACTATAAAGGGAAAATGATTGATATCCATTCGGGTTGGACGGATATCTCGTTAAAATCCACTGAAAATCCGGAACTGATCAATGATTTTTCCGATATCTTGTATGTGATATACACTTCCGGTTCAACCGGGACCCCCAATGGTGCGATGCTGTCTCAGGGGATTTTATCCAATCTTATCCAGTGGCAGGAAAATAACACTTCTATCGACGCTTCCGGGCCCTGCTTACAATTTACCTCCGTGAATTTTTGTGTCTCCTTCCAGGAGATAATGATTACGCTGACCTCCGGGGGAGAAGTCCACCTGATTGACGATATTGAACGGCGTGATATCGATTATTTAATGGATTTTCTTTCAGAGCATAAAATTGAGTTGTTGTACTTGCCCTTTTCCTATCTTAATTTTCTATTTAATGAATCCAGCCGATGGGGAGAGAGTTTTAAGCATGAATTAAAGCATATTATCACTGCCGGTGAGCAATTAAAAATAACCAGGGGATTAAAGGAGTTCCTGGAGTGCAATCGACATATAAAACTGCACAATCATTACGGTTCATCGGAGATGCATGTGGTTACTTCGTACACCATGGATTATACCGAAGCGGATACCCGTCCCGTTCCACCGGCGGGAAAGCCCATTGCCAACACGAGGATATTTATCCTGGATGAACACCGTAATCCCGTACCTATCGGCGTTTGGGGAGAATTGTGCATTGAAGGCAGTTGGGAAGTGGCAGGATATATTAATAACAGAGAACTTACCGATAAGAAGCTTATATCCCACCCTGTTTTAAATGAAGGCAATAAACATCTTTATTGTTCCGGCGATATTGGGCGTTGGCTGCCGGACGGCAATATAGAATTGAGGGGAAGAAAAGACACGCAGGTTAAAGTTCGGGGTTTCAGGGTAGAACTCAGTGAGATAGAGAGTAAAATATTAGCTGTAGAGGGAGTAAACGATTGTGTGGCAGTCGTGAAATCGGATGAGAAGGGAGAGAAATACCTGGCCGCTTATGTGGTGGTGGAAGAGGTTGATGTGGGTGAAATTAAAAAGCAGCTCAACAATTATTTACCCCAGTACATGATACCCAAATTATTGGTACTGGATAAATTGCCTCTTATGCACAATGGAAAAGTGGATCGAGATAGGTTACCCGACCCGGAAACAATGGTAAAGGCTATTTATGATATTAAACCGGGTACGGTTTCTTCTTTATTACGTTCAGGGGATTTTCAACCGCAGGAATGGCAAAATATATCGCTCCTGGATGCGGATAAATCTACAGTGGAAAAGGTGATTGCCTATTTTACCTCCCTGGTCCGGGATCAATTTCTTGATGAGACCGTTGGGGTGAGCCAGATCGATATTAATGTGCTTACCGGGAAGGATAAGGAACGGTTATTGTCGGAGGCGGGTGAACCCGGGGTGTCGTCAAGCCATGACCGAACACTGCAGGGGTTTTTTGAAGAGCAGGTTAGCGAAACGCCGCGCAATATTGCTGTTATAGAGTATATGGAATGCTCTACTCTCACCTACGAAGAATTAAATAAAAGGTCTAATCAATTAGCCCATCTCTTAAGAAGAAAAGGCGTTCAACCGGGCACTGTGGTGGGAGTGATGATAAAACCTGGCATAGAGATGATTATCGGGATAGCCGCTGTTTTAAAGGCGGGAGGCGGTTACCTGGCCGTGGACCGGGACCTTTCATCAGACGAAGCGATTGCATTGTTAAAAGAGAACAATGTCTCAATGGTGTTGAGCAGCACCGCTGCCATGGGTAAACATCCTTTTAAAAAATTCCTGGGATTTGCAACAAACGGGGTAGAACCTCATATTTCCTGCATCCGCCAGCAGATCACTGATTTTAACGGTTTACCCATTCCTGACCGGTCGCTGGTGGATTATGAAAAGTACGGTAAAAATATCGGTTTGGCCATGGCTAAGCATACCATTACGCTGCAAGCCACCCGAGGTTGTCCTTATAATTGCCTTTATTGTCATAAAATCTGGCCGAAAAAACATGTGATTCGTTCGGCGGAAAATATTTACCAGGAGCTTAAGCTTTACTACGACATGGGCGTTCGCCGGTTTGTGTTTGTGGATGATATTTTTAACCTGGATATGGAAAACAGCAAGAAATTCTTCGAAGCCATCATTGCCAACGGCCTGGAGGTTCAGCTTTTCTTTCCCAACGGCTTACGCAGCGATCTGTTAACCAGAGATTATATTGACCTGATGGTAAAGGCAGGAACGGTTTCGCTGGGGTTGGCCCTGGAGACCGCCTCGCCCCGGCTGCAAAAGTTGATTAAAAAGAACCTGAACCTGGAGAAACTCCATGAAAACCTAAAGTATCTTTGCTCCCATTATCCCCAGGTGATCGTAGAGCTTTTCTTGATGCACGGTTTTCCCACTGAAACCGAAGAAGAAGCCCGGATGACTTTAGATTTCCTTAAAAGTCTCAAGTGGATCGATTTTCCCTATTTTCATATCCTGAAGATTTATCCCCATACGGATATGGCTGAGATGGCGGTACAAAACGGCGTATCGGCAGAGGCCATCGCCCGTTCGGCAGACCTGGCATATCACCAATTGCCTGAAACCCTTCCCTTTGATAAAAGCGTTACCCTTCGCTTCCAGACTGAATTCTTGAATGACTATTTCCTCCGAAAAGACCGGTTGTCGGCCAAACTCCCCTATCAAATGAGGGTATTGACAGAAGATGAAATCGTCCAAAAATACAACAGCTACCTGCCGGTGGACATTAAAACCTTTGAAGATTTCCTGGATTTTGCCGGCATTTCAAAAGAAGAATTGATAACCCTGGAATTCCTGGATGAGGAAGCGGTATCAACTCCCGGTTTAAATGATAAACTCATGGATCATTTTCCTGTAAATAAACCGGGTAAGAATGCCTTAAGGATTTTGCTGCTGGATTTATCCCAGTTTTTCAGTGGAGAAAAAGATATTCTTTATGATGGTGTAGAGCCGCCGTTGGGTTTGATGTACTTGCTGACCTGGTTAAACCGGCAATTGGGAAACAAAATTGCCGGGAAGATTGCCAAATCACGCATCGATTTTGACAATTATAAGCAATTGAAAGCCCTGCTTGATGAGTTTCAAGCGGATATAATCGGCATACGAACCTTAACCTATTATGGAGATTTCTTCCATAAAACGGTTTCCCTTATCCGGCAGTGGGGCATCGATGTTCCCATTGTAGCAGGGGGCCCATATGCTACCAGCGATTTCGCCACTATTTTGCAGGACCCCAATGTAGATCTGGTGGTATTGAGTGAAGGTGAGTTAACATTTTGTGAATTGATGGAAAAAGTCCTGGAAAATAACGGTGAGCTGCCGGATGACAGTGTGTTAAGAGATATCCCCGGGCTCGCTTTTATCCCCGGTACCCATAAAGATGATCGTTACCGTAAAGAGAAGCGGGAAATTCTCCTGTTGGACGAGCTCAGGGATATGTTGAGTGAAGAGCCGGATAAAAACCCTGAACCTGTTAATGAGCTGACCGATCTGGCTGCTGTCATCTATGGGACTGGTTCAAACCGGCAGCAAGTCAGACTCCCGGTGTCGCATAAAAATGCAATTCAAATGCTATCCGGGTTAAGGGAAGATTTTTATGCCGGGTACAACAGCAGCGGCGGTGCGGAATTCCCGGTGATGATCGGTTCATGGGTATTTAACGGTTCCCTGGAACAACTGTTTGCAGCCCTGCTGCAAGGGGGAACGCTGTGTGTGCCCCCGGGAGATACCCGCATTGATGATATCGGTTTATTGGAGTATTATAAGGAACGGAATAAGGAATCCGCCGGGACTTTCCTACACCTGCGGTTAATGTGGAAAGGCGGTCATAAAGGTATGAAGCAACTTCCAGGTGAGGAAGATTATACAGCACCCACCAACCAAATAGAAGAAGTTTTAGTGGATATCTGGTCGGAGGTCCTGGGAATAGGCAAAGACATGATTGGTATTGATTCCGACTTTTTTGAGGTGGGAGGGCATTCCTTGAAAGCCACTATCGTGGTATCCAAAATACATAAAAAATTCAATGTAAGAGTACCGTTGGCTGAGATGTTTAAAGCCTCTACCATCCGTGAGTTGGTCCAATATATAACGGAAGCCTCTAAAGTTGAATACACCCACGTGGAGGCAGCGGAGGAGAAGGAATATTACCCCTTATCTCCGGCACAAAAGCGGTTGTATATTGCGCAGCAATTCGACTTGAAGAGTTCCGGTTACAATTTGCCCCGTATATTTATTCTGGAGGGAAAACCGGATGCAAAGAAGATGAATGATACCTTTAAGCAAATGATTGAAAGACATGAAAGCTTTCGATCGTCTTTTATAAATGTAAATGATGAGCCGGTCCAAAAAATCCGTGATCATGTGGAATTTGGAATCGAAGATTATCAGGTTGAAGTTGACGTTCCCATTGAGGAGATAACCCGGGGCTTCATTCGTGCTTTTGACCTATCGCAGGCACCGCTGCTGCGGGTGGGATTGATGCATATGGGAAAAGAAAAATATATCCTGATGATGGATATGCATCATATCATCACGGACGGTATTTCCATGGCGATTTTCGTCAACGAATGGATGGCCCTGTACTGTGGAGAGGAATTACCGGCGTTAAAGCTTCATTACAAGGATTATTCGGAGTGGCAAGGGCGGTTGTGGAAAAATGACTCCCAGGCTCTGGAAAGCCAGGAAAACTTCTGGTTGAAGCAGTTTGAAGGTGAAATATCCGCATTGACTCTCCCATTGGACTACGAGAGACCGGGCGTATTTCAGTTTGAAGGGAAGCAATACATTTTTGAAATAGGCAAAGAAGAGACAGAGGCATTAAGAAACGTGATAAAAGAGGAAGATGTAACTCTTTTTATGTTTTTGCTTGCGGTTTTTTATGTTTTGTTGGCAAAAACCAGTGGTCAGGGGGACATCGTGGTGGGAATCCCGGTGATGGGACGAAGGCATGCCGATTTTCAGTCGATAATCGGGATGTTCGTCAACTCCCTGGCCTTGAGGAATTACCCCGAAGCAAAGAAAACCTTCAAAGAATTCTTAATGGAGTTAAAAGAAAGAGCTTTGAAGGCATTTGATAACCAGGACTACCAGTTTGATGAATTAGTGGATAGGTTGGATATTGAACGGAAACCCAATCGAAATGCGCTTTTTGATGTGATGTTTGGGATGCAAAATCTTGGCGATCAAACGCAGGATGTATTGGAAATATCAATTCCCGGGTTGAAGTTAACGCCTTATGATGATGAAAGCAAAGTTTCGAAAATTGACCTGGTTTTTTATGCCTATGAAAAAGTCGAAGGAATCGATTGCCTGTTTGAGTACAGTACAAAATTGTTTAAACCAGAAACCATTGAGATATTGAAAGATCGTTACATCATCTTACTTAAGAGGATATTGGCAGACCTGGATTGCAGGATTGGGGACCTGGATTATCGAACCGAAGTAGAAAAAGAGTTAGACAAAGTCGAAGATGTCGGCTTTGATTTCTGACAAAAACGAAAATGGCTTGAATTGCAAGTTTTGAGGTCCCTGGATTTCAAGTTAATAAGAATAAATAGTAAGAGGGAAATATGGATAACAAAAAGACAAAATTCATTGAAGAGTATTGGTTAAAGCAATTGGATGGAGAATTGCTCGGAGTTTCTCTCCCATTGGTAAAGGGGGAGCAATATGCTCACGAAGTGCATCCGCAACTAGAAATTTCCGGCGAAATATACACAAAACTGAAAAAAATTGCCAGAGGTTCGGATGTCGCATTATTTATATTGTTTCTAAGCGCTCTCAATGTGGTTATACATAAATATACAGGAGCCGAAGACCTTGTGGTGGGGACGATACCGCCGAAGGATAGAGGATTAAAAGAAGAGATAGTACTATGCAGAAATCGGATTACGGGTGATCTAACCTTTAAAGAGTTTGTAACTCACGTCAAGGAAGTTGTACTGAAAGCCTTTAACCATGCAGAATATTCTTTTAAGGATATCTATAATAAATTATGTATTAACAAGGGAGTAGAATCATTCGATATATTTAATATTGCGTTTATTTACGACAAATTCCAGGATAGGGGTAGATTTCCGCTGGCATTTGATTTGCTGATTGTCTTATCTGAGCTGGGGGATCAAGGGGTTATGGAGGTAGAATATAATACCCAACTTTATTCCGGTGAAATTGTGAATCGGTTCCTCAGGCACATCATTGCTATTTTTGATGATATTTCAGGCAACCTGGAAATGAAAATTACGGAAATAGAAATGCTGACTTCCCAGGAGAGAAAACAGGTATTATATGAATTCAATGATACCAGGGTAGAGTATCCGGCGGATAAAGCCCTTCATGGATTATTTGAAGAACAGGCAAAGCAAGGACCTGATGGCATTGCTGTAGTTGACGAAGAGCGTAGAGCGGAGAGCCTAGAGCAACTACAAATAACCTACCATGAATTAAACCGGAAATCTAATCAATTGGCCTGTTTATTAAGAGAAAAAGGCGTTAAACCCGATACAATTGTAGGGCTTATGGTGGAGCGTTCCGTGGAGATGGTCGTTGGGGTATTGGGAATATTGAAGGCCGGCGGTGCTTATTTACCCATAGACCCGGATTACCCGGAAGAACGAAAACGATACATGTTGGCCGACAGCAATGCGAAGGTTTTGCTTGCTGCGCCAGCGGCTCAGGTTACGCTTGAGGTTAAGGAGAAAGAGGAACCTGTAGAAATAATAGATATTTCTTTAGACTTCTCTTCCTTAACCTCAACCTTAACCTTAACCTCAATCTTAAGCAAGGTTAGCTCGTCTAACCTTGCTTATATCCTCTACACCTCCGGTTCCACCGGTAGACCCAAGGCCGTGATGGTAGAGCACCGGAGTGTGGTCCGTTTGGTCAAGAATACCAATTTCCTGGATTTCAATGAAGAGCACCGGGTGCTGCAAACCGGTGCGTTGGAGTTTGATGCTTCCACCTTGGAGATATGGGGCCCCCTGCTGAACGGGTCACAATTATTCCTGGTGAATAAAAACACCATCTTATTCCCGGAAAGACTGAGGGAGACCATGAAAAAGTATCACATTACCACCATGTGGATGACCTCGCCGTTATTCAACCAGCTAGAACAGGCAGATATCGAGATATTTGCAGGTTTGAGGTACTTGTTGGTGGGAGGCGATGTGCTGAACCCCGTCCATATCAACCGTGTCCGGGAGAAATTTTCTCACCTGCATGTGATCAATGGATATGGCCCAACGGAAAACACGACCTTCTCCGCTACTTTTTTGATTGATAAAGAATACAGGGATAATATACCCATCGGCAGCCCCATATCAAATTCTACCGCTTATATCGTGGACCATCGTATGTATCTGGTGCCCATCGGAATCCCCGGTGAACTGGTGGTGGGCGGCGATGGGATTTCCAGGGGTTATTTAAACCGCCCGGACTTAACCGCAGAGAAGTTTATTAAATCTTCACTGAACACTCAACACTTAACACTTAACACTCGTTTTTATCGAACTGGTGACTTGGCCCGGTGGCTCTTGGATGGAAACATCGAATTCTTGGGCAGGATCGATCAGCAGGTGAAGATCAGGGGATTTCGCATTGAATTGGGAGAGATTGAGAGTCGATTAACCGCACACGGGGATGTTGGGGAAGCTGTGGTAAGAGTAATATCCACGACGGGCGTGGAGAAAATACAGACACCCGGTGAGAAGGATAAACGATTGTGTGCCTATATCGTTCCCGTAAATGGGGTAAGCCTGGATATACCTGGACTGCGGGAATATTTGTCTTCGGAACTCCCGGATTACATGATTCCGTCATTTTTCGTTCAATTGGAGAAAATACCGTTGACTCCCAACGGTAAAGTAGATCGGAAAGCTTTATCTGTTCCTGAAGTGGAAGCTGGTGAAAAATATACGGCTCCCAGGGATGAGATCGAAGAAAAGTTAGTGGAATTATGGGCAGAGATACTCATGCTGGATAAAACCGTCATCGGTATTGACGACAATTTTTTCCACCTGGGAGGCCATTCGCTAAAAGCAACTGTTTTGATGACCAAGATTCACAATCAATTCAACGTCAGGATAGAGTTGACGGAGATATTTGTAAATCCATTTATAAGAGGACTGGCACGATGGATTAAAAATGCGAAGAAAGAAAAGTATATCTCGCTGGAACCCGTCGAGGAAAGAGGATATTATCTGTTATCCTCTGCGCAGCTGCGATTGTGGGTGATATGTCAAATTGAAGAGGTATCCTCTGCCTACAACGTTCCCTATGCATATATTGTTTCAGGGAAGCTGGACATAGAAGTGTATCGCCGGGCAGTACAGGCATTGGTAGATCGCCACGAAGTTTTACGAACGGTTTTTATTAGGATGGATGGTGAACCAATGCAGAAAATTATTCAAAATTTTAAATATGAAGTAGAAGAAATCGACCTTCGTCACCTGGATGCCAAATCCAGAGAACAGAAGACCATGGAAATATATATGACCAGTGTCAATAAAACCTTTGATCTGGAAAATGGTCCCCTGATGCTTTTCAGATTCGTTCGCTTGGAGGAAGAAAGATACCTGGTGGTGTACAATTTTCATCACATCATCTGCGATGGATGGTCTGTGGATATTATTAGGGAGGAACTGTTTAGTTTGTACACTGCCTTTTTAAAAAATGAGAGAATTCCGCTGGAGCCTTTGAACTACCAATACAAAGATTACTCCCAATGGCAAAACGGGTCTATCTTTCGACAGCAAATAAGAGAACAGGAAGCGTTTTGGTTGAGTGAATTTGAAGAAGACCAAATCCAGCCATTGAACTTGCCTCTCGATTATTCAAGGCCAGAAATCCAGAGTTTTGAAGGTAGTACATTGGGTTTTGAGATTAGTGCTGAAGAGGCCACAAGGTTAAGAGAGCTGGGAGATGGATCGGGTATTACTCTTTTTATGAAGTTATTGACCATCTTCAATATCTTTTTATCTAAAGTAACCGGCCAGGAGGAAATTACAATAGGGACCGCTGTGGCAGGACGGCGTCATGGGGATTTGCAGAATATAGTAGGCATGTTTGTAAATATGATGGCTCTCAAAAATGCTGTCAGTGAAGATGAAACCTTTAACCGCTTTCTCACAAAAGTAAAGAAAAAGACACTCCAGGCCTATGAAAATCAGGATTATCAGATCGAAGAACTGATAGAAAAGGTGGTTACCAACAGGGATACCTCTCGCAATCCACTCTTTGATGTGGTGTTTGCATTGCAAAACCTGGAGAAAGAGGAAAAGCGAATTCCTGGTTTGATAATGGAACCTTACTGGCATGAACGTACTATACCCAAATTTGACCTGGTTTTTGTGGGGAAAGAATTAGAAGATACAATATTATTTTCTATTGAATACTGTACAAAGCTGTTCAAAAAGGAAACCATAGCAAAATTCATTGAATATTTTAAGAAAATAGTATCTGAAGTTCTTAAGGACCCGGGAAGAAAGATCGCTGAGGTAGAGATTATATCGGAGGATGGGAAGCATAAAGTATTGTATGATTTTAATCGAACCAAGACCCAATACCCCGGAGAAAAAAACCTTCATCAATTATTTGAGGAACAGGTAGAGAAGAGGCCGGAAAAAATAGCCTTAGTAGGCAGTACTCAGTATGCAGTAAGCAGTAAAAACAAAGCTGGAGAAGTGGGGCAATTAACCTACCGGGAATTGAATGCAAGATCCAATCAATTGGCGCGATTTTTGAAGAAAAAAGGAATTTCAACGGATACCTTTGTAGCTATGATGATGGATCGTTCACCGGAGATGATCGTTGGCATACTGGGCATCCTCAAGGCTGGGGGAGCTTATTTGCCTATTGATCCCGGGTATCCTCATAATCGCATTGAATCCATGCTGGAGGATTCCAATTCATCTATTCTTTTAACAGAAACCGGTGGTGTTGAGGATCATCATGTATTTACTGGGTTGCAGGGTTTGGAATCCAGTGATGTATCTTTGCAGATCACGGCTCCCAGGCCTCAGATCCTGGATTTTGATGGTTTACCTATACCGGACCGTACCCTTATCGATTATGAAAAGTATAATCGATATATTGGGCAGGGGATGGTAAAACATAGTGTCAACCTCCAGGCAACACGGGGTTGCCCCTATAACTGTGCTTATTGCTGCCGGGTCTGGCCGAAGAAAAATGTGATACGCTCGGCGGAGAATATTTATGCAGAGGTAAAAATGTATTACGAGGCGGGGGTCCGCCGGTTCGTATTTATTGATGATATTTTTAATTTAAACATCCCCAACAGCAGTCGATTTTTTGAATTGGTAATCAAAAATAATTTAAAGGCGCAGTTTCTCTTTCCCAGTGGGCTTCGGGGTGATATATTAACAAAAGATTATATTGATCTGATGATGGAAGCAGGAACCATCAGTTTTCCCCTGGCGTTGGAGACGGCTTGCCCCAGGCTTCAAAAGTTCATTCGGAAACACCTGGATCTCGATAAAGTCCGGGAAAACCTGGAATATATAATGGCAAAATATCCACAGCTTATCCTGGAACTTCATACCATGCACGGCTTCCCCACAGAAACCGAAGAAGAAGCAATGATGACATTGAATTTTATTAAAAGCCTGGAGCGCATTCATTTTCCTTATGTTCACATCTTGAAGATTCATCCCAATACCGGTATGGAGAAACTGGCTCTTGAAAATGGGGTTTCAAAAGAGGCCATCGCCTACTCAAGGAACCTGGCTTACCATGAACTGCCGGATACGTTACCATTTAAGAAAAGTTTTACAAAAAATTATCAATCGGATTTTTTCAACAATTATTTTCTTTCCAAAAACCGCCTGCTCCAGGTACTTCCTTATCAAATGAGAACGTTAACCGAGGATGAAATTGTCCAGAAATACAATAGCTACTTGCCCGTAGACATACATAGTATTGAAGAATTGCTGCAATTCCTGGGGATCGAAAGGTCTCAACTGGGGGTGGAATCTTGTCTGGATGAAGCGAGTATTGCTGTTCCCAATTTAAATGTGAAATTGGAAAAATATTTCCCCAAGAAAAGGTCTACTGATGGGTTGAGGGTTTTACTGTTGGATTTGTCGCAGTTTTTCACCACTAAAAGCGATATGCTTTATGATGTGGTGGAGCAGCCGTTGGGGCTCCTTTACCTGATGACCTATATAAACCGGAAGTATGGCGATAGAATTACCGGCAAGATCGCCAAATCCCGTATTGATTTTGATAGTTATGGGGAATTAAAGGCTCTTTTGCAGGAATTTAAACCCGATGTCATTGGGATTCGTTCTTTGACCTATTACAGGGAATTCTTTCACCGGACGATTGCCATGATACGGCATTGGGGATTCGATGTACCGATTATTGCAGGTGGGCCTTATATTACGGTTGAGTTTAAATCCGTTTTAAAGGATGCGAATATTAATTTAGCTGTTCTTGGAGAAGGGGAGAATACCTTTGGTGAAATTATCGGTAAGATACTGGAAAATAAAGGAAAATTACCCGGGGAAGAGGTATTAGAAAAAATTGTCGGGATTGCTTATGTTCCCGGAAGAACAGGCGCGAAGGCGGGAAAAGCCAGGGAAATCTTCATGTTGGACCTGCTCCAGGAACAATTATGCAAAGAATCTCGTGAGAATTTAGAGCCGGTCAATCAATCCCATCATCTATCTTACAGCATATTTACTTCCGGTTCCACGGGCAAACCCAAGGGGACCCTTACCACTCATTATAATGTCAGCCGGGTGGTCAGGGATACCAATTATATCGATTTAACTGAGGATGACAGGGTATTGCAGTTATCCAATTATGCTTTTGATGGTTCTACCTTTGATATATATGGGGCTCTATTAAATGGTGGAACGCTGGTAATGCTAAAAAAGGAGGAAGTATTATCTATTGATATTTTATCTGGTTTGATCAAAAGGGAAAATATCTCGGTATTTTTTGTCACCACGGCGATGTTTAATGCCCTGGTGGATGTGAATATCGGTTGTTTAGACAGTGTGCGCAGCGTGTTGTTTGGGGGGGAGCGGGTATCGGTGAATCATACCAGGCGTGCATTGGAACACCTGGGACCGGGTAAAATCATCCATGTATATGGTCCCACTGAAACCACGGTGTATGCAACATATTATAGGGTGGATCAGCTAGATGAAGCGTTAGGAACCGTACCCATAGGTAAACCTATATCCAATACCACCATTTATATACTGGATAAATATATGAAACCCGTACCCCTGGGGATTGCTGGTGAAATTTATATCGGTGGCGATGGTACCGCCAGGGGCTATTTAAACAACCCGGAATTAACTGCAGAAATGTTTATAAAATTCCCATACTCACCCACTCACCCACTTACCCACTCACCTATATACCGAACCGGCGACCTGGCCCGCTGGCTGCCGGAGGGGGATATCGAATTCATTGGTCGTATCGATCAACAGGTGAAAATAAGGGGGTTCCGCATCGAGATGGGAGAAATCGAGCACCAGCTATTGAGCCAGCCGGGTATAAAAGAAGCCGTTGTCACAGTAAAACCTATAGCTGGAGTACAAGATAAACAACTGTGTGCTTATATCATCCCCGAGAGAGAAGTGGAAGTATCTGAATTGAAAGGATATTTGTCCCGGCAATTACCGGATTATATGATTCCTACCTTTATCGTCCCGGTTAAGAAAATACCGTTAACGCCCAATGGCAAAGTGGACTGGAAGGCGCTCCCTGCTCCCAAAGTAGCGGCTGGTAGTATATACACGGCGCATAGGGATGAAATAGAAGAGAAACTGGTAGAGATATGGGCAGAGGTGTTATTTGGCAGCGGCAATCTGGATGAAGCACCCTTAATCGGCATTGATGATAACTTTTTTGAATTAGGTGGCCATTCTTTAAAAGTTACTGCTGTGGTGGCAGAAATACACAAGAAGCTTGATGTAGAAGTACCCTTAACGGAATTCTTCAAAAGACCTAACATAAGGGAGTTATCTCAATACATTAAAGAATCTGTAAAAGAAGAATTAATTCCCATTGAACCGACAGAGGGATGCGAATATTATGAATTATCTTCAGCCCAAAAACGGTTGTATATTATCCAGCAGATGGATCGTCAGAGCATAAACTACAATATTCCAGCGGTTTATGTGTTGGAAGGAAGTGTGGACCGTGCTCGGCTGGAGGATACTTGCAGGGGGTTAATCCAGCGCCATGGAAGTTTCAAAACCTCCTTTGCGGTTGTTAACGATGAACTGGTGCAGCAGGTGCATGAGGTGGTTGAATTTAAAATTGAATATTTTAGCGTAGAGCGTAGAACAGAGAGTGCAGAACAGAGAGAATTGAATGCAGAGATAATCAAGGACTTTATTCGTCCGTTTGATTTGTCACAGGCACCGCTGGTGCGGGTAGGATTGATCAAAACCGGAGAGAACAAGCATATTTTGATGCTGGATATGCATCACATCATTGCGGACGGAACCTCTATGGGGATATTCACCGCTGAATTTATGCAATTGTACAGAGATGAGCAATTGCCGGCTTTGAAGCTGCAATATAAAGATTACTCTCAGTGGCAAAATAGTCATGTGGTTAAGGAATCAATAAAAAAACAGGAAGAGTTCTGGTTAAAGCGGTTTGAATCCGAAGAGCAGCCTGTATTGAACTTACCGCTTGATTATAAAAGGCCGGAAATCCAGAGTTTTGAGGGCAGCACATTGAGTTTTGAAATTGACGGGGAAGTAGTCGAGGTCTTAAAAGAGTTGGGAAAAGAAGAGAGTATCACTCTATTTATGAAGTTACTGGCAATATTCAACGTTCTTTTGACTAAGATAGGAGACAATGAAGAGATCATTATGGGTACCCCAGTGGCAGGTCGGCGTCATCCTGACCTGAAGAATATGATCGGAATGTTTGTCAATACCCTTTCCATTAAAAACATTGCTGCCAGGGGAGAAACCTTTGAAAAGTTTCTCAGGGAGGTAAAAGAAAATACATTACAGGCCTTTGAGAACCAGGATTACCCCTTTGAAGAGTTGGTGGATCAGGTCGTTATGACCAGGGATACTTCTCGGAATCCATTATTTGATGTCATGTTCGGATTGCAGAATATGGAATACCGGGCGATGGAAATCCCGGGTATGAATTTGAAACCTTATGAATATGAAAGTGTCATATCCAAGTTTGATCTATCGTTGTACGGCTATGAAGCGGAAGATCGTATACTCTTTACTTTTGAATATTGTACCAGGCTTTTTAAAGAAGATACGATTACCCGATTCGCCGGGTATTTCAAGAGAATTTTATCCGATCTGGTTATGGACCCCGGGAAAAGGATATTTGAAATAGAAATCATATCAGGGGATGAGAAAAAACAATTACTGGATGTCTTTAATAATACTACTGCCGAATACCCCCAGGATAAAACTATTCACAGGTTATTCGCAGAGCAGGTTGAGAAAAGTCCTGAGAAAATAGCCTTAGTAGGGCCGGCTCTTCGTGGTGGTCCCGGTACGGTATCACAACATCTTACCTATCGAGAATTGAATCAAAAAGTCCAACAATTGGCCTGTTTGCTAAGACAAAAGGGTATTGAACCGGGCAGCATTGCGGCCATTATGGTGGAACGTTCCCTGGAGATGATTATCGGGATCCTGGGCATTTTAAAGGCAGGTGGTGCCTATTTGCCCATTGATCCTGATTATCCGCCGGATCGAATTGATTTCATTTTAAGGGACAGCAATGCCGGAGTTTTGGTGAGTGAGTTGAGTAAGGTGAGTGAGGTAAGTAAGGGTATTGAAGTGATCGATTTGTCTTCGCTAATTGCAGCGAACGAAGGTACAGAACCTACTCACCTTACTCCCCTTACTCTCCCTACTCACCTATGTTACATCATCTATACCTCCGGCTCCACGGGTCAACCCAAAGGCGTGATGGTGGACCATCAGTCGGTTATAAATCTTTTGTTTTATTTAAACAACGAGTATCCCCTGGGTGAAAGAGATAGTTACTTATTAAAAACATCCTATATATTTGATGTGTCTGTAACTGAACTGTTCGGTTGGTTTTTAGAGGGTGGAAGGTTGGCCATATTGCCCCGGGACCATGAAAAAGATCCCCATAAAATTCTCCATGCCATATGTCATCATAGGATTACACATATTAATTTTGTTCCTTCAATGTTTAATGCATTCGAGGAAAGCCTGCAAATGGACAGCAAAAGTGTTGAATTTTTCTCTTCTTTGAAATATATCTTTTTGGCTGGTGAAGCATTGAAAGGAGAATTAATCAACCGGTTTAAATGTCACAATACCGGGGTTCTCCTGGAAAACCTTTACGGTCCTACAGAAGCCACAGTGTATGCCAGTAAGTATTCACTCTCCCATTGGGATGGGTACTCTGATATATCCATCGGGAAACCGGTGCAAAATGGGAGGTTGTATATCCTGGATAGGTTTGATAGGCTTCAACCCATAGGTGTTAGCGGAGAGTTATGCATAGCCGGTGTTGGGTTGGCCAGAGGTTATTTGAATCGCCCGGAATTAACCGCAGAGCACTTTATTCACTTAACACTTAACACTCAACACTTAACACTATATAAAACCGGTGACCTGGCGCGGTGGCTGGCGGATGGAAATATCGAATTCTTAGGACGAATCGATCAACAAGTAAAGATTAGAGGTTTCAGGATTGAATTGGAAGAAATCGAGAGACAATTATTGAATCATGCTGAGGTGACAGAAGCCGTGGTGGTGGCACGGGAAAAGGAAAATGGGGATAGGTATCTATGCGCTTATATAGTCAATAGGGAAGGAGGAGAGTCCCGCACCACCGCTGGTATGGCCGTCGAACTAAAACAATATTTATCCCGGTCACTACCGGATTACATGGTACCTTCTTTTTTTGTGGAATTGGAGAAGATACCTCTTACTACCAGCGGCAAAATTAACCGTAAGGTATTACCTGTTCCTGAAATAGAAATCAGCCAGGGATATATCCGCCCCCGTAATGAACTTGAAGAACAATTAGTGGAGATATGGGCAGAGGTTTTAGGGGTAAAATCCACTAGCATTGGGATCGATGATAATTTCTTCGAATTGGGTGGTCACTCGTTAAGAGCGACGGTGTTGATGATAAAAATACACAGCCACTTCGATGTAAGATTGGAACTCACAGAGATATTTAAGGCTCCCTATATAAGAGCATTGGCAAAACGCATTAAGAGTTCGAAAAAAGAAAAATACATCTCGTTGGAAACCGTCGAGGAAAAGGAATATTACCCATTATCCTATGCCCAGCGGCGTCTGTGGATTTTATGCCAGTTTGAGGAGGATTCCTCTGCTTATAATATGCCTGTTGCATATTTCCTTTCGGGGAAGTTGGATATTGGGGCTTATAGGAAAGCGGTCCAGGCACTGGTGGATCGGCATGAAAGTTTGCGTACCGTATTTATTGTAGTAGATGGTAAACCCAAACAGAGAATTACCAGGAATTTTGAATATGAAGTGGAAGTTATTGACCTTCGTCATTTTGATGAAGAATCCAGGGGACAAAAAGCAAAAGAAATATTTGCTGTCGGTGCCAATAATGTCTTCCAACTGGAGCACGGCCCTCTGTTCCTTTTTCAATTTGTTCGCCTGGAGGATGAAAAATATTTATTTGTGAATAATATCCACCATATCGTTTGCGATGGATGGTCCTTAGGTATCATCACCAATGAGATATTTACTTTATATAATGCATTTTTGAAGAATGAAAACAAAACTCTAGAACCTTTGCAATGCCAGTATAAAGATTATTCTTATTGGCACAGCGCATTGATCGAGGGGGAACGCTTTAACAGGGACGAAAAATACTGGTTGGAGAAATTCAGGGATAAACCCAACGGTATCGAACTGCCCCTGGACCATCCGAGGAAAGCGGTCCAGACTTTTAACGGCGGAAGGGTTTCCTTTATCATCGATGAGGAGAGGAAAAAGCAATTACACCAATTGGGAATGGAGAATGAAGTAACATTTTTTATGACTTTTTTAACGGTATTTATGATGTTTCTATTCAAATACGGGGGCCAAAAGGATATCATCATCGGTTCACCTATTGCCGGCAGGAAGCTAACGGAGTTGGACGGAATGATCGGATTCCTGGTAAATACCATTGTCTTTAGAGAAATCATCAATCCTGATGAAAACTTTGCCCAATTGGCCAAAAAAATCAAGAATGAAACCCTGCAATGCTATGAGCACCAGGATTATCCTTTTGATTTACTGGTGGATAAATTGGGATTAGAGAGGGATTTAAGCCAGTCACCCATATTCAATGTTATGTTGGCCCATAATAACGCAGATACAATAAATCTGAACATTGGAATGGAGGGAATGAGCGTTTCAAATTATACTCATGCTGATGATTTTAATATGAGTAAATTTGATTTGATTTTCTTTATGGATGATCGGGCATTTGAAGTAGAAATAAAAATCGAATATAACAGCGATTTATTTGAACGCCGTACTATTGAGAGAATGTCACGGAATTTTTTGGCTCTGGTGGACGATCTATTATCCAACCCTGAAACACCCATATATGAGTTGAAATATATTGATGAAGCGGGGTATGAAAAAGTCGTCGGTATATTCAACGATAATGCCGTACAATTCTCCGATTTGAACCTCCAGGAGCTTTTTGAGCGTCGGGTAGAGCAATCCGGGAATAGAACGGCAGTTGTTTGCCATGACCAGGTCATCACCTATGGGGAGCTGAATAAACAGGCCAATCAATTGGCTAATTATTTACGAGAAAAGTATAACATTAAACCCAATGATATCATTGGGATTGCGGTGGATCGTTCCATTAAAATGATTACAGCGCTCCTTGGGATCATAAAATCCGGTGCCGGTTATGTGGCGATAGATCCCAATTACCCGGAAGAGCGCCTACAACTCATGCTGGATGACAGTCGTGCCCAATTGTTGATTATCGATGAAATGCGACCGGAGTTATTTGGGGATTATAAAGGAAAAATGATTAATATTTATACGGATTGGCAAGAAATCGGCAGGCACACGACTCATAATCCCCCGGCGGTGCATCAGCCGTCGGATGTTTTATATGTGATCTACACCTCCGGTTCCACCGGCACACCCAATGGCGCCATGCTTTCCCATGGCATATTAACCAATCTTGTTCAATGGCAGCATAAAAAGACGGATATTGATGCCTCTTTACGGTGTCTTCAATTTACTTCAATTAATTTCTGTGTTTCCTTCCAGGAGATTATAATCACGTTAACTGCCGGTGGAGAGGTACATCTAATCGGTGATATCCAACGGCAGGACATCGATTATCTAATGGAGTTTTTAGTCAGTCACAGGATCGAAGTGTTGTATTTGCCGTTTTCTTATCTTAATTTTCTATTCAACGAATCCGGGCGTTGTGGGCAGTCCTTTAAACATCATTTAAAGCATATTATTACAGCCGGGGAGCAATTGAAAATCAGCGCAGGATTAAAGAAGTTTCTGGAAGCGAATCCCCGGCTCAAACTTCATAACCACTATGGTTCTTCGGAAATGCATGTGGTTACTTCTTATACGTTAGATGCTTCCACCGTTGATCGGGTCCCTATCCCACCTGCAGGAAAACCCATTTCCAATACCAGAATTTATATCCTGGATGATTATGAAAAACCTGTTCCCATAGGTGTTTGGGGGGAATTGTTCGTCTCTGGAAGTTCGGAAGTCCTGGGGTACATTCATAATTCCAGGTTAACCGACAAGAAGTTGTTGAACCATCCGAACCTGTCTGATGATGGGAAGCGGCTTTACCGCAGCGGTGATTTGGGACGGTGGCTGGAGGATGGCAACATTGAATTGAAGGGTAGAAAAGATGACCAGGTTAAAGTTCGCGGATTCCGTGTGGAACCGGGTGAAATCGAAAGTAAGATCCTTTCCATCGATACCGTCAGAGAATGTGTAGTGGTGGTTAAAACCGATGAAAGAGGAAATAAATACCTGGTGGCTTATGTGGTTTTCGATCATGAGAAAATGAACCTCCTGGAAATTAAGAAGCTTTTAAACAAAGAATTACCCCAGCATATGATCCCGCATTTAATGGTATTGGAAAGTTTACCCTTAATGCCGAACGGGAAGGTAGATAGGGAACGATTACCGGAACCGGTTTTAGAAAAACAGGGGGAATATGTAGGTCCCAGGAATAAAATGGAAAAACAATTGGTGGAAATATGGTCCCAAGCGCTGGGAATAGAAGAAGAAGTCATTGGAATCGATGATAACTTCTTTGACCTGGGCGGGCATTCGTTAAAGGCCACCACCGTGGTGTCGGAAATATTAAAAAAGTTGAACGTTAAAGTACCGTTAACGGAAATGTTTAAAGGGGCCACAATAAGAGAGTTATCGGCATATATCAGGGGTTCTGTAAAGGAAATCTTCAGGCCTCTGGAACCAGAAGAAAAGAAAGAATATTACCCTTTATCTTCCGCTCAAAAACGGTTTTATATTTTGCATCAACTTGAACCCAACAGCACATCGTATAATATGCCCACCATACTGATAGTGGAAGGAGGGCTGTACAGGGAGAGGATGGAGAGTATCTTCAACCAGTTAATCCGGAGACATGAAGCGTATCGAACATCCTTCCAGTTGATTGAAAACAACCCTGTGCAAAGGATATACAACTACGAAGCTATTGAATTTGAAATAGAGTATGAAGAGGTGCCGGAGAACGAAGTCAAACCTTTATTGGAACATTTTATCCGGTCTTTTGATCTGAGTTTCCCACCCCTGTTAAGGGTAAAGTTTGTAAAACTGGAAAATAAAAAGCACCTGATGATGGTAGATATGCATCACATCTTATCTGATGCTGTTTCGATGCAGCTATTGGTAAATGATTTTGTCGCTTTCTACAAAGAGGAAACAGTACCGCCTTTAAAGCTTCATTATAAAGATTATTCTCAATGGCAGAATGAGAAGATAATTTCCGGTGAAATGAAAAGGCAGGAAGAGTACTGGCTGAAAAAGTTTGAGGAGAATATACCAGTATTAGATATACCCACTGATTTTGTGCGGCCTGAAGTAAAACGTTTTGAAGGTGCCATCACCGGTTTTGAAATTAATGGAGCAGATGCGAAGGTGTTAAGAGGATATGCAAAAAAAGAGGAAGCCACGATGTTTATGGTTGGGCTTACCCTTTTCAATATCCTGCTCTTTAAACTTACTAACCAGGAAGATATCGTGGTGGGAACTATCACCGAAGGTCGCCAGTACCCGGATTTAAGGCATATTATCGGTATATTTATTAATTCATTGGCTTTGAGAAACTATCCCGGTGGAGATAAAACCTTTGTCGAATTTTTGAGGGAAGTAAGACAGTGTACATTAGAGGCGTTTGACAACCAGGACTATCAATTTGAGGACCTGGTGGAAAAGGTTATGAAAAACAGGGATGCTGCACGAAATCCTATATTTGATGTGTTGTTTTCTTTTTCAGAAAAAGGAAACACCGGCTCCAGGCAACCATATCCGGGAGACGTGGAAAAGAAGGAACAGGAAAAAGAAGTCGAATTTAATGTCAGGCCTTATAGGGAATGGGAAGGGAAGGAGGCGAAGTTTGATATACTCCTTTCCGGATTCGAAACAGAGGAAATAGTTTATTTTGCCGTCGAATACAGTACCAGCCTGTTTAAACAAGAAACCATCGAACGATTCGGAAAATATTTTCAAGAAATCGTTTCGGAAGTAGTGAAAAATGGGACCATTAAATTAAGAGATATAGGTGTGTCTACCAGGTTTGGAACAGAGGCATCCGATGCTTTCCGCGATGATGAAAGTGATTTTGGATTTTAACCTATACACAAAAGGGAAACCACGATGATTATACCGAAAGGAGATTATGATGTTGAAAAGAAAATATTCTGATGAGTTGGTGATTATTGCCAATCAGAATGTAAAAGAGAGAGAGTACTGGCTTAATCGATTATCCGGTGAACTTGTAAAAAGCAGTTTTCCTTATGACCATAGAAAAGGAATAGGGGATGAGTACAGCATGGATTCATTGGAGTTCCGGTTTCCTGGAGCGCTTTTTTCAAAGTTGACTAAATTGAGTACTGGTAATGATTTGAAACTGAATATGATCCTGGTTGCCGGTGTGATAGTTCTGCTGCATAGGTATACCGGTAATAAAGATATTATTATTGGGACCCCCATATACAAGCAAACGGTTGAAACGGATTTTATCAATACGGTCCTGGTATTGAGAAATAAGATCGATGAGAATACGAACTTTAAGGAACTGCTCCTGGAAGTAAGAAAAACAATTGGGCAGGCTGTTGAACATAAGAACTATCCCGTTGAAGTCCTGTTTGATAAGTTAGACATTATGGAAGTGAAAGATGGCTATCCTCCATTCGAGGTTGCTGTTTTCCTGGAAAATGTTCATGAGAAAAAGTATTTGGACCATATCACCTGTAATATCACTTTTTGCTTTGTGCGCAAGGATGAAACCATCGAAGCGATAGTGGAGTATAATTCTCTTTTGTATCGCCGGGAGACTATTGAACGTATTATCCGTCATTCTACTTATTTGCTGGAAGTATTTCTGTCAGATGTCCATTTGCCTTTGGGAGAGACAGATATTCTTTCCGATGAAGAGAAGAATGAAATATTGGTTAATTTTAATGATACGGATGTGGAGTATCCCAAAGATAAAACCCTTCACCAATTGTTTGAAGAACAGGTGGCCAAAACACCTGACGGCGTTGCCGTAATTAGCCTAGAGCATATTGTAGGGGCACAGGGCGCTGTGCCCCCTCCAACGGATCATGTTTCCATCACATACAAAGAATTGGATAAAAAATCCAATCAATTGGCATTTTTATTGAAAGAAAAAGGCGTTAAGGCTGACACCATTGTGGGCATCATGGTGGAGCGTTCAGTAGAAATGATGATTGGCATCCTGGGGATTCTTAAGGCTGGTGGTGCTTATTTGCCCATCGAACCGGATTATCCGCAGGAACGCATCGATTTCATGTTAAAGGACAGCAATGCCAGGGTATTATTGAAAAAATCCGAAATTCGAATATCGAAATCCGAAACAAATCCAAATGACAAAAATTCAAATGACCAAAACAAAAGTAGCACACCCATTGTTTTGAATTTTGAGCATTTGAATTTTGAATTTGTTTCGAATTTCGAATTTCGTGCTTCGAATTTAAGCTCTTCAAATCTTGCCTACATCATCTACACTTCCGGCACTACGGGCAGGCCCAAAGGGGTTATGGTGGAGCATCGAAATGTGGTGGCTTATTTGTATGCATTTTTTCATGAGTTTGATATTCACGAAGGGCATACGGTCATTCAACTGGCCTCTTATGCCTTCGATGTCTTCGTAGAGGAAGTTTACCCGGTTTTATTGAGGGGAGGGAAGATCGTTATTCCCGGCCCGGATGAGTTGATGGATATCCGGGCGCTGTCACGATTAATTCGCAACCTTGGGGTAAATATTATCGATTGTACGCCTTTATTGTTGAATGAATTCAATAAAGTCGGGGGATTAGGGCCTTTTGATATTATTATCAGCGGTGGAGATGTATTAAAAGAGGAATATGTAGATAGTCTTTTAAAGGTTGGCAGGGTATACAACACCTATGGCCCTACGGAAACTACCGTATGTGCCACCTATTACCCTTATTACATGCTTTCCGAGAGAATAAAGTCAAGCATTTCCATTCCCATTGGCAGACCCATCTCCAATTATAAAGTTTATATTCTGGATGAAGATTTTAAATTGCAGCCTATTGGGGTTGTGGGAGAATTGTGGATAAGCGGTGTTGGGGCAGCCCGGGGATATTTAAACCGCCCGGCATTAACAGCAGAGAAGTTTGTTTTAGCTCATAGCTCATGGCTCATAGCTGATAGGAGGGAGAAGAAAGTAAGCAGTTCTGGAGAGCTCCCTATGAGCTATGAGCTATCAGCTATGAGCTACTTCTACAAAACCGGAGATTTGGCTCGTTGGCTGCCGGATGGTAACATTGAATTTTTTGGTCGGAAGGACGCTCAGGTCAAAATAAGAGGCTTTCGAATCGAACTGGGGGAGATCGAAAGTCGATTAAAGTCGCATGATGAAATAACCGAATCCGTTGTCATACCCAGGATAGATGCGGAGGGGGATAAATCTTTAATTGCTTACGTTGTATCCAATGAAAAAATTGAATCCGCTGATTTGAAGGATTTCCTGGGCCAGCGGATTCCGGCTTATATGATTCCCTCCTTTTTCGTTCGCTTGGACCATATTCCTTTAACTCCCAACGGCAAAGTTGACATAAAGGCGCTGCCCGAACCGGAATTAGTCTCTGTCCAAGAGTATGTGGAACCCCAGAACCAGGTGCAGGAACAGATCAAGAAAATATGGCAGCAAGTCATCGGAATCGAACGAATCGGAATATACGACAATTTTTTCGATATCGGCGGTCATTCGTTGAGAGGCATCCAGGTAGTCAATGCCCTTCACAGCCAATTTAATGTCAAAGTTCCCCTGGCGGAGATATTCCGAACCCCTACTATCCAGGGGTTATCAGAGTTTATCGAGGGAGCGGCGGAAGCTCAGTACATGGAAATAGAGGCGGTAGAGGAGAAGGAATACTATGTACTCTCCTCCGCACAAAAACGGTTGTTTATCCTTCAACAGATGGATGACCGGAGTACTACCTATAATATGCCCCAGGTTGTCCCCCTGGGTAATGACATCGACAAAGAGAAACTAGAACAAACCTTAAAACGTTTGATCCTTCGACATGAAAGTTTTAGAACCTGCTTTGAAATGGTCAATGGGGAGCCGGTGCAGAAGGTTCAGCCAGAGGTATCCTTTGCCATCGAAGATTATGGAGGTGGGGATGCCGGTTATTTTATAAGGCCCTTTGATTTATACAGGGCGCCATTGTTACGGGTTGGATTAACAAGAGAAGAGGAGTTTCGACATGTCCTCCTGTTAGATATGCATCATATCATCACCGATGGTCTCTCCCAGGATGTTTGCATGAGGGATTTTATACAGTTGTACCGCGGTGAATCCCTGGAACCCATTCAGATTCAATATAAAGATTATGCGGAATGGCAGCAGCAAGCGAATGTAATGGAAGCTAAAAAGCAGCAAGAAGATTATTGGCTAAACGAGTTTGAAGAAGAGATTTCTATATTAGACCTTCCCATTGATTATCAAAGGCCGGAAGTGCAGAGCTTTGAAGGTAACTTTGTGATTTTTGACCTGGATGAGGTAACGACCCAATCATTGAGGGCTCTGGCTTCATCGGCGGAGACTACCCTGTATATGCTTGTGCTGGCGGTGGTTAACATATTTCTGGCAAAGTTAAGTGGGAGTGAAAACATTGTTCTCGGAACAGTAACTGCGGGGCGGAATCATGTAGAACTTCAGCATGTCATCGGTATGTTTGTCAATACGCTGCCATTGAAAAACCACATCCCATCCCGGGAAACCTTTAACGAATTTCTAACGGCCGTCATAGACAAAACATTGGAGACTTTTGAGAACCAGGATTACCAATTTGAAGACCTGGTGGAAAAGGTCCCGGTCGCCAGGGATACCGGCCGCAACCCCTTATTTGATGTCATGTATTCCCTGGATGCCATGGAGGATCAGGAAGTAGACTTGAGCCAGGTGGAAAGCGATTACATTCGCCATCTTTATGAGTACGGTTACCGGATCGCAAAGTTTGATTTAACACTGGCTGCAGTGGAAACCCCGCAGAAATTACTGTTTAATTTCCAGTACTGCTCCCGGTTGTTTAAGCAGGAGACCATCCAGCGGTTTATTATTTATTTTAATAACATTGTATCATCTCTCGTTGAGAATCCCCACCTGCTGATAGCGGAGATAGAAATAATCACAGGAGAAGAGAAGGAGCAGGTGTTATATGAATTTAATAAAACTGTGAGTGACTATCCTCGCGAAAAAACCATCCATCAATTATTTGAAGAACAGGTGGAGAAGAACCCGGACAGCGCAGCCGTCGTCTGCGGAGAGCATAGGGCAGAGAATGTAGAGCAAGGTGTAGGGAGGCGATTTATCGCGTCCGTTACTTACCGGGAGTTAAATCAAAGATCCAATCAATTGGCTCGACGGTTGAGGCGGAAGGGCGTTAAACCGGATAGTATTATCGGCATGGTGATTGATCGCTCGGTGGATATGATTATCGGGATACTGGGAATATTGAAGGCAGGAGGAGCTTATTTGCCCATTGATCCCGAATTCCCCGAGGCAAGAAAAAAATATATGCTTGAAGATAGTGGGGCTAAACTGGTGTTAACCCGGAATAAATTCATTTCCCGTCACACTGATGCCAATACGATCATTAATATAGACCATAAAGACCTTTACCACGAGAATGGGGGCAATCTCCAGCACATCACTCAATCGGATCACCTGGTATATGTGATATATACTTCCGGGACCACCGGGAAATCCAAAGGCACGCTCACGACCCATGCCAATGTCATCCGGGTGGTCAGGAATGCCAACTATATTGATGTGACTGGAAAGGACAGGATTCTGCAGTTATCCAATTACGCATTTGACGGTTCTACTTTTGATATTTACGGGGCGCTGCTAAATGGTGCGGTGCTTGCTATGATAAAAAAAGAGGATGTATTATCGCTGGATATACTTTCTGAGCTAATCAAGAGAGAGAGAATATCGGTATTTTTTGTGACCACTGCATTGTTTAATGCCCTGGTGGATGTAAACATCGGTTGTTTTGACAGGATACGGAAAGTATTATTTGGAGGAGAGCGGGTATCGGTGAACCATACCGGCCGGGCGTTCGGATATATGGGGAGAGATAAAATTCTCCATATGTATGGTCCCACAGAAACGACAGTTTATGCTACCTATTATCCTGTAGAGAAGATAGATGAACCGTTGGGTACTATTCCCATCGGTCAGCCCACATCGAATACGATGGTATATATACTTGATAAATATTTAAATGTTCAGCCTGTAGGAATAACCGGAGAAATATATATTGGTGGAGACGGGTTAGCCAGGGGTTATTTGAACCGCCCGCAATTAACCGCAGAGCGGTTTGTTCACTTAATAATTAACACACAGCACTTAACACTATATAGAACTGGCGACCTGGCTCGTTGGCTGCCGGATGGAAATATCGTTTTTGTTGGCCGCATTGACCACCAGGTGAAGATTCGGGGATTCCGAATCGAAATGGGAGAGATAGAGAGTCAATTGTTGAACCACGCTGCCGTTAAGGAGACCGTTGTATTAACCAGGGAAGATGAATATGGAGACAGATATATATGTGCCTATTTTGTACCAGCCGGCCTGGAGGATGTTGAAGAGACAAAAGCGAGTGAAGCCGAATTAAAAAGATATTTATCTAAAACGCTGCCGGATTATATGATTCCTTCCTACGTAGTAGAGCTAAAGCAGATACCGCTAAATCCGAATGGTAAAGTTGACTATCGGGCATTACCCGTACCTAAACAAGAAGCAGGAAAAGGATACATTGCCCCGAGAAATGCTGTTGAAGAGAAGTTGGTAGAGATATGGGCCGGGGTTTTAGGAATAGAAGAAAATGTAATAGGCATAGACATCAACTTCTTCCATCTGGGAGGGCATTCATTAAGTGCTACTATAATGTCAGCCAGGGTTAATAAAGCCTTCCATGTAAGAGTACCGTTAGCGACAGTGTTTAAGACCCCCACGGTCAGGGGATTGGCCGAATATATTCGCTTGGCAGCACCGGAAAAATACGTTTCCATTCAACCGGTAGAAGAAAGAGAATTTTATCCGTTATCCTCTGCACAGAAACGTCTGTATATTTTACAGCAAATGGAATTGGATGGAATCGGCTACAACATGCCGGAGGTTTTCCCATTGGCAGAGGAACCGGACACCAAAAAACTGCAAGAGACTTTCATTCGCTTGATCAAAAGACACGAGAGTTTAAGGACCTCCTTTGGGATGAGGGACGGCCAACCGGTTCAAAAGATACATGATCAAGTGGAATTTGAGATGGAGTATTATGAGTTAGCCACAGAGGACACAGAGGAGAGAAAAAAGACTGTTTTCGTCCGTCCGTTTGATCTTTCCCGGGCGCCGCTGCTGCGGGTGGTAGTGATACACACCCCGGCCTCCGGCCACCCCTCTCAAGAGGGGATTCCTGGAGATAAATATATCCTGCTGGTGGATATGCATCACATCATATCCGATGGAGTTTCCCATAATATATTGGTACAAGATTTTATGGCGTTATCCAGGGATGAGGAACTGTCGCCGCTGCGGATTCAATATAGGGATTTTGCCGGCTGGCAGAACAGCGCTGAGCAAAAAGCAGCCATGAAACAACAAGAATCTTACTGGCTGAAGGAGTTTTCCGGTGAGATTCCTGTCTTGAACTTACCCACCGATTATACCCGTCCCGCGGTCCAAAGTTTTGAAGGAAACACCCTGGGATTTGAAATAGGAAGAGAGGAGACCGCGGCATTAAGAAATTTATCTTTAGAATCAGATGCTACATTATACATGGTATTGCTGGCGGTGTGCAATGTTTTCCTATACAGGCTCAGCAGCCAGGAGGATATTGTTATAGGGACGCCTGTGATGGGACGCAGGCATACGGACCTGGAGAAGATCATCGGCATGTTTGTCAACACACTGGCGCTGCGCAATTACCCCACTGGTGAAAAATCCTTTAAGGAGTTCCTGGGAGACCTTAAAAAACGTACTTTGGAAGCCTTTGAAAGCCAGGAGTACCAGTTTGAAGATTTGGTAGACCTGTTGACAGTGAACAGGGATACCAGCCGCAATCCCTTGTTTGATGTCATGTTTACATTCCAGGGAGCCCAGGCGGTTCAAAGGGATTCGGCTGAAGTGGATACTGCTGGAGAGGAAGAACTACCGGGAGAAATAGAAGACGGGGATTATCCGCTGTATGATTATGAACGCAGGGTCTCAAAATTTGATGTGACCATCGCTGCCCGGGATGGGGGAGACAGGCTGGTTTTTGCATTCCAGTACTGCGCGAGATTGTTTACAGAGGAGACAATTAAACGGTTTATCGGTTATTTTAAAGCAGTGGTATCTGCTTTTACAACGGACGTTGAAACAAAGTTATGGGAAATAGAGTTATTGTCGGCAGAGGAGAAGAAGCAGATATTGTACAATTTTAACGATACAGCCGCGGATTATCCAAAAGACAAGTCCCTTCATCAATTATTCGAGGAACAGGTGGAGATGACGCCTGACGGCGCGGCTGTAGTCGGCAGAACGGTGCAATTAACCTACAGGGAATTAAACCAAAAGTCCAACCAATTGGCGCGCCTGCTGCGGGAAAAGGGTGTTAAACCCGATCATATTGTTGGTTTAATGGTATCCCCTTCAGTTGAATTGGTGGTGTCTATCCTGGCGATATTAAAGGCAGGAGGTGCGTATTTGCCCCTGGAATCAAACCTCCCACAAGAACGGTTAAACCTCCTCCTGGAAGAAAGCAATGCCCGTATCGTCGCGGCGGGTAAAAAGGAATCCTCCAGGTTTAAGACTAAAGAGAATGTACTCGTCATTGATCCAACAGATGAGTCCATCGATATGTGGAACGGCGAGAACCTGGAACCCGTCAATCGGCCTGAAAATTTGGTCTATGTCATTTACACCTCCGGGTCTACCGGCACTCCTAAGGGGGTTATACTGGAACACCGCAGCGTGGTCAACTATGTATGGTGGGCTGTCAAAAATTATGTCAGAAATGAAGGGGAGAACTTCCCCCTCTATACCTCCATTTCTTTTGATCTTACCGTTACATCTATCTATACCCCATTGATCACTGGTAATTCCATTATTGTCTATGGAGATGAAGGTGATGAAACTCCTATTGAAAAGATCAGAAGAATTATCCAGGATGAACGCCTTGGTTTGGTGAAATTGACACCTGCTCATTTGAAAGCGGTCAGGGAGCAGGAGATTGGCAGTACCTGGAATATTAAGCGGTTGGTCCTGGGAGGGGAGGACCTGGAAAGCAACCTGGCAGCGGATATCCATGAGAAGTTTAATGGTAAGGTTGAAATATTTAATGAATACGGACCCACTGAAGCCGCGGTGGGATGTATGCTTCATCGGTTTGACCCGGGGAAGGACAGGCGGCTTTCTGTACCCATTGGTGTCCCTGCGGATAATGTTCGGATTTATATTCTGGACTCCTATCAACGGCCAGTAATTCCTGGTGTGGCTGGGGGGATGTACATCTCTGGTGACGGGTTGGCCAGGGGATATTTAAATCAACCGGAATTAACCGCAGAAAAGTTTCTTAAATTTTCACTTAACACTCGTCTTTATCGCACTGGCGATTTGGCCCGCTGGCTGCCGGATGGTAAGCTGGAATTCCTGGGACGGACTGATTACCAGGTGAAAATAAGAGGTTACCGGATCGAATTGGGAGAAATAGAGAGTCAATTGCTAAGCCATGGAAAAATCAAAGAAGCAGTGGTGTTAGTCAGGGAAGATAACCTGGGTGATAAATATCTTTGCAGCTACATTGTACCGGAGCCAGGTGATTTTCCTGGAGTTAAGCCGTCGATTAATTCCTCAGAATTAAAGGAATATTTATCTCGTTTAGTGCCGGATTACATGATACCTGTCTTTTATGTGGAGTTGGAGAAGATACCGTTGACACCCAGTGGTAAAATTAACCGGAAGGCGCTGCCTGTGCCTGAACCGGAAGCCGCAGCCAAATACACTCCCCCCAGGGACGACCTGGAAACAAAGTTGGTAGAGATTTGGTCCGAAGTGCTGTTTATAGACAAAGAGAAAATTGGTATTGAGGATAATTTCTTCCACCTGGGTGGTCATTCGTTAAAGGCCACCACCCTTGCATCGCAGATACATCAAGTGTTTGGTGTAAGGGTACCGTTGATTGAAATATTTAAGAACACCACCATTAATGAATTGGCCCGGTATATGCGCAGTGTCGATGAAAGTGGAGAAATAGCCCGACAATTAGATGATCAACTGGTGCTGCTGCGAAGGGCAGCTGGTAAAGCCTGGCATTTCTTTTTCATCCATGACGGCAGCGGGGAAGTGGAAGGATACATCGAGTTTTGCCGCCATTTAGCCGCTGATTTCAATTGCTGGGGCATCCGCGCCGATAGGTTAGAGGGCTATGCCCCCCGGCAGGTGAGCATCGAGGAAGTCGCAGCGACATATATTGAAAAAATAAAAACAATTCAACCCCATGGTCCCTATAACCTGGCGGGTTGGTCTCTGGGAGGCACCATCGCCTTTGAAATGGTCCGGCAATTGGAACAAATGGGTAATTCAATTGCTTTCTTTGCATTGATTGATGTGGTGACTCCCCACAGTGATTTGCTAAAGGGAATGAAAAATGATTTTACCCTGGAAGCGGAATTGAATTTTATTCAGCACTATCTACCGGATATACAGATGAAAGAAAATTTCGCCAATGTAACGGATATCCACCAACTCTGGACTGCCGTGAAGGACTACCTGGAAACTGAAAACGTTGCTCCGGAAGCCATTCGCAGCGTGGTCACTCGGTATGAGGCTCTTATGGTTCCGGATTACCATCAATTGGGTGTTGGCGCATTGATTGAATTTATGAATATCGGCAGGACTTTCCGTAATGCACGGGCAGCCTATGTCCCAACCCATAAGATCGATACGCAGGTCCATTACTTTGGTGCCAGCGTATCCGCAAGGATAAATAATGAGAGAGATAAGTGGCATGATTATTGTAAAAAGCCCATGAAGGTTTATACCATTGACGGCGACCACTTTTCTATTTTTAAGATGCCTGCGGTTGCCGGGTTTTCGAAACTATTCGCTGCTGTAATCGATGCGGCTGTGAAAAAATCACATCATGAAGGCAGTTGGAAAACAGTCTCTAAGTAAAAAAATCAGGAGGTGTTAGAAAAATGAAAGTCGCACTGCTAGTGATGCCGTTTCATTACCCTTTTCTTTCTTCAATAGGGTTGACCCAAATAAAAGACAGGATAAAATCCAGGTTTAAAGGTTCAATAGATGTACGTGTCTTTTACATCAACCTGGAGTTTTTTGAATTTTTCGGTCATGAAGCGTATCTGAAGATTATGGCAGATTCCTCGTATACCGGCGTTAATGATTGGCTGTTCCGTCAAGAGGCATTCGATAACATCGCTGATAACCGGGAAGATTATTTTGCCAGGTTTTACCAGGGTACAATGGACAACATATTGGGAGCTGAAAGTGATAAGAAATGGAAATCACTTGGCGGCTTTATTAATGAGGTTATCGAAAAATACCAGCTAACCGGCTTTGACCTGGTGGGAATCAATGCCACTTTTTCATTGGTTCCTGCTCTGGCTTTTTTCAGGCATCTGAAGAAAAAAAGGAACCAAATCATTACAGTGGTGGGGGGCGCCGGTGTCTATAAAGAAATGGGAGAAGCGTTAAGCCGCTGCTATCCTTATGTAGACTATGTGTGTTCCGGTTCCGGGCTGGTTTCATTTCCCCGGTTAATAGAAGCCGTCATGAAAAAGGATGAGCAGTCGAAAGAATCCATCGCCGGGATATTTACGAAGAATAATCTGGGAAAAGTAGGAAATGTCAGTGAAGAACTGGATATAAGCGAGGATATTTATCTGGATTATCATGATTTCCTGGAGAGTTTAAAAGCCTTTAATATAGTAGGAAAAGACTCTCAGCCGATGATTTTACTGGAGACTTCCAGAGGTTGTTATTGGCAAAAGTGTAAATTTTGCGGACTCAATGAAGATCAACTCAAATATCGAGTTAAGGACCCTGCCAGGGCAATCGAGGAGATTAACCGCTGCATAAAGGAATACGACGATTGCAGCTTAGAGATGGTAGATAATGTCTTACCAAAGAATTATCTTAAAAAAGTTCTTCCTTATATCCGCATGCCTGAAGGCAGGAGGATTATGTATGAAGTAAGAGCGGATTATACCGAAGAGGAGATAAAGGTGTTAAGCCAGGCTGGTGTAAGGTATGTACAGCCCGGCATTGAGTCCCTGGTTACCGGCATCCATGAAGAAATGAACAAAGGGATTAATGCGATTCAATGCATAACCATGTTGAAACTATGTCTTAAACATGGAATCTTTCCCGGATGGAACATTATCGTTGGCTTTCCCAATATCACAAGAGAAATGTATGAAAATTTAATTGCCACCATGCAGCGGTTGACTCATCTTATGCCCCCGACAAGTTTAACCCCGGTGAGATTTGATCGCTACAGTCATTACTGGTGTGAAAAAGAAAAATACCAACTGGACCTGTTCCCTTTCAGTGCCTATGAATATATTTACCCCTATGATGACAGGTTTCTTTTTGGTATTGCCTATTATTTTGAAGATAGAAATTATATCTCGGAACGATTTCAATTGCTTGGTGAATATTATACAGGGGTGGAGAAAGTCATTACTCACTGGAGAGCAAGGTGGAAAAACGCTGTTGACAGCGATATCCCTAGCCTCGATTTCCACATAGGGATATTGCCCTAACGTATTTTGGTGGGCGGGAAGTAATTTTTTCTGTGATACTTCT
>JABAOH010003516.1_pt1 | contig 124222 bp, 95 predicted proteins | sample 7062181 | NCBI WGS metagenome assembly JABAOH01 (sample SAMN14538630, study PRJNA623070) | marine sediment metagenome | biome: marine biome [ENVO:00000428]; feature: marine pelagic biome [ENVO:01000023]; material: deep marine sediment [ENVO:00002113]; isolation source: pool of 5 deep marine...
TCAAAATACGCCTCCTTCATCAGATCAAAATGATGGCATTTATGACATTATAATGCATGCATTATATGATGTCAATGAGTTTATAATGTGATGAATAAAGGAGTTATCTGGGATCAGGAATCAGGGATCAGCGAATCAGTTGATTAGTCAACAAGTTGATATGTCAAGAAGTCAACGTGGAGTTTGGACATCAAGAGACATTTTTTAACCAATCTCTAGTCTCCTACGCTTTGGCTTCGCCAAAGCACTTGAGATTAGAGAATAGAGACTAACGTTGAATTTGATGTTGTAGGCTGAAGGCTGACCGCTGAACGTTGAAAGAATAAAGCTAATAGCTAACCGCTAAAAGCTGATCGCTGACTGCTGAAAGCTTATAGCTTACAGCTTAAAGCCTGAAGCTAAGAGCTAGGTACCACACACCGAAATCCCACCCCTGCCCCACTCCCATATGGCACATCATAATATCGATATGCTGTTCGGGCATTGCAATAATCTCCGTAATAGCTGCCACCTCTGAGTGAACGCCATCTTCCACCTTGTGGTCCTTGTGGGTTATTTTTCGGAGATTCGGGATAATAGCCGATATCATACCAATCAATGACCCATTCCCAAACGTTCCCAGCCATGTCCACCAAGCCATATGGACTGTCGCCAATAGGGCTGTAGAATCCCACCGGTGTGGTCTCACCAATCGCGGATTCATCCGTGTTGCACAGCGCTGTATCAAATGTATCCCCCCATGGATACTCCCTCAGATCCGTCCCCCGAGCTGCCTTCTCCCACTGTGCCTCCGTCGGCAGAGTTCCGCCAACCCACTCGCAATACGCCCTCGCTTCATCCCAGCTCAGGCACACAACGGGGTGATCTTCTTTCGACTCATCACCATATGTCGGATCGCCCCAATCACAATCCGTTGGTGGTGGGCACGCACCTGCATCAACGCAGATTTGGTAATGAGCGTTGGTCACCGGGGTCTGATCGATCCAGTAGTCGTCAAGGTAGACTGTGTGCCGCGGTCGTTCATCAAGGTGCGAACAATGAACATCCTCCGTCGAACCCATCTCGAACTCACCGGCCGGGATGAACACAATGGTCATGCCGTCGGTTGGACGCGTCCACTTTTGACCGAGCTCTGGATTCCTCGGAAGAATGGGAGTGGGTGTTGGAGGAAATGAAGTATTAGTGGGTAACGGTGTCTCAGTCGGTACTTCCGGGGTAACTGTAGTTTTTGGGGGCAAATTTGTCGGTGAGGGAGCTGGTGTGATATCCGGCGTGGTCGTTGATGGCGTCCCACAACCTGACAAGAAGGCAAATGCAATAAGAGTTACCATTACTCTCCTCAACATTTCAGCCTCCCTACTTCATATGTCCTGGAGTGTGAGTTCAGTTTATTCACCACACGACTTTCTCAGTACAGTTCGCAATATCTTCATATTGTACGTTGGACTGCCGTCGCCGTTCTCACACCCCGCTAACCATACTAGACGCTTTGGATTGAGGTTCAAGTAGAGACTAGAGACTAAGCGCTTTGGCTTCGCCAAAGCACTTGAAATTAGAGATTAGAGACTAGAGATTAGAGATTAGTGATCGGGAATCAGTAATCAGTTAATCAGTCAAGAGGTCAAGAAGTAAATAAGTTGATGAGTATTAGGTGAAGAGTGCGGCGTAATAAATAATTCCGTTGTTTGTCTTCTGGCTACTGGCTTCTGTAATCTGAAAGATGATCGCTAAAAGCTTAAAGCTAATAGCTAACAGCTAAGAGCTAATAGCTAAAAGCTGAAAGCTGAACGCTGAAAGCTGATAGCATAAATCTGGCTACTGTTTCCTATCTAGATACCGGCGTATAGTCCCATCCTCAAGCATCCACACCGCAGTCGCGAAACGATCGATAAATGCACGGTCGTGGATTGCTGTTAGGATCGCACCAGGGAATGCCTCCAGAGCTTGTTCGAAACGCTCTCGAGAGGGGATGTCCAAATGGTTGATAGGTTCATCCAGGATCAAGCAGTTAGCACCTTCCGCCACTAGTTTCGCCAAGAGAAGTCGTGAACGCTCACCATAGCTGAGCTTTTCGACAGTCAAGAACACATCATCGCCAGTGAAAAGGAAGTAATGCAGAAAGTTCCTCGTTTCAGTCTCCGTCATTGGAGCGATGGAACGGATTAATCCCAGCGGTGTGACGACCGGCTCGAACGTGTCTTGCATTTGAGGCATGTATCCAATTCGCACATTTGCACCTAACCTAACAACTCCTTCTGAAGGTTCCATCTTTCCCACAATGGTCTGTAACAATGTGCTCTTACCGGAGCCATTAGGACCCAACAACACAACCCGCTCCCCATGCATCAACACCAGATTTACATGTCGGTATAACCAATCCCCATAGCGATGCCCAAGGTCCATAATCTGAATGACTTGATTTCCGCTGCGTAATACATTCTGAAAATCCAGTTTCATATACCAGCTGCCCTTCGGCTTCTCCACCCGATCTTCGGATTTGAGGTAGCGTTCCAGCTTCTTCTCGCGTGAGATTGCTTTCTTAGCCACCTTCTTCGCATATCGTCGGATCGTAGGCTCACCAGAGGTAGTGGTGAGTTCTACACTCTTTGCCTGCATCTTGGTGCGGTGGATGTCACCCCTAAGCCGCCTGATCTCATCCTCTTGATCTTTCCACGCAGCCCGCTGCCGTTCGCGCTCGGCGGCTTTTACTCCCGCATAGTGGCCATAGTCACCCTTGAATTCGCGGATCTTGCCCTCTTCAAGCTCTAAGATCCTGCTTACCGTCCTGTCGAGAAAAACCCTATCGTGGCTCACGAGAAGTGCAGCGCCGTTAAACGCTCCCAACCAGCCCTCCAGCCACTCAAGTGCTTCAATGTCCAGATGGTTGGTCGGCTCATCAAGCAACAAAAGGTCCGGTTGACTCATCAACACAGCGGCTAAACCCACCCGGGTCTGCTCACCGCCCGAAAGCTGTGCTACTGGCGTCTTTGGCTCGATCTGGTCAAGACCAAAGTGAGCCAACATCGATTTGACCTGATATTCAACGTCGTAACCTCCCAGGATTTGAAATCTGGCAAACGATTCGTCATAGGCATTCATGACTTGTTCCAGTTCCTTACCTTGGACCTCCGACATGCGCTCTGTCAATAATTCAAGCTCAGTTCGCAGCGCATCCCAATCACCCAATCCGGAGCGGACCACTTCACCCACGGTCTCATCGGGTTCTGGGTTCAGGTCCTGACGAAGCCACCCCAGCCGAGTTCCTGTCGCGAGCGATACGGATCCGTGATCCGGTCGCTCATCACCTGCTATAATTCCTAACAATGTAGATTTTCCGCATCCGTTCACCCCAATCAGCGCGACACGCTCCCCAGTGTTGATGACAAATGAGACCTCATCTAGCAGAGTCTCAATCCCATAAAATTTAGATACTTTGATGACATTCAGCATGGCAACTTCTCCGATCCTAACAACCGATGTTCCTGCATTACAACGAAAAACTGCCGTAGCTATGGTGAGCCACCGCAGGGTGTAGACGCTCAACGTGTAGACCAGCGCTGCTGCCGGTATAACACCTGCAGCGGAAAGAGAAACTGAATCGGTCTAACGCAAGAGCGTTGTCTAAATACTGTCGGTCATAGTATCGGTTAATGAACTTCGATTTTTATCACGTATCTTCTACTATTCTACCTTGCTCATCTGGTAAGTCAATGAGTGAATGAGTTGATATGTGAAAACGGGTTAAGTGATACATGATCAGGAATCAGGGACTGGAGACTAGAGACTAACTTTAATTACGCTATATCGGGTATAATTTATCCTATTCCAAGCTTCATCCAGGAATCTGCCCACCCAGAGCTAGATGAACTGGAGGAAAATCATGGCAAGAATTCGAAATCCCGAGCACTTCCTTGTTAAAGCGACACTATTAATCACCAGTGCATTGGTTGTCCTTGGTGGAGCAACGCTCGCCCCTGCACTCCCAGCAATTCAAGAACAGTTCAAGGATGTTCCTAACGTAGAATTCTTAGTGCGTTTTGTGCTGACTTTGCCAGCTCTCTTAATCGCAATAAGCGCTCCCTTTGCTGGATATGTCGTCGATAAGTTCGGCCGTAAAAATATCCTCATCGGGTCCGTAATCATCACGGGATTGGCCGGTCTTTCAGGATATGTTGCGTCAACATTAGGTTTGATCCTTCTCGGCCGCGGTCTGCTGGGAATAGGCGTTGCAGGCTTGATGATCAGCACAACCACGCTCATCACAGATTATTACTCTGGTGAATCACGGGCCACATTTATGGGTTTACAGGCCGGATTCATGGGACTCGCGGGAACGGTTTTGATTATCGCAGTGGGGTTTCTGGCGGATTTTAACTGGAGATCACCCTTCTTGATCTATGTCCTTCCATTTCTGATGTTGGCGTTTATCGTCCTAGCACTCTATGAACCAAAACTTGAAGCCCGGTGCCCCGAAACTCCAGCAGCCGTGGGTGAACCTGGATCATGTGTTGGAGAGTCGATGAGAAATACAGAGGTTGCGACCCAGGATTTATCGGATGCACAACCCGCTCCTGTTAAGCTCATCCTGTTCATATTTATGACGATCCTCCTTGTGGAGATCATCTTCTATGTCATCCCAATCCAACTCCCCTTCTATTTTCAGGAATTATCCGTCGCAACAGCCGCTCAAAGTGGTCTCGCAATTTCCACGATGGCTTTCGTATTCGCAGTCGCCTCTATGCTCTATGGGAAAATAGCAGCGAAGATGGATCGCATTTCTATCCTTGCATTAGCTTTTGTATTAATAGGTATAGGCTACGCGTCCATCGCGATGACTACTGAATTGTTCGTGCTCTATATGGGCTTAATCCTGGCTGGCATTGGGATCGGATTATTGATTCCCAACCTCTATGTTTGGTTGACCACCGAAACCCCCCTCCCAATTCGTGCTCGCATACTTGGAGGCTTCACTACCGCGCTTTTCTTGGGCCAGTTCCTTTCACCCATTATCAGCCAACCAGTAACGATCGCATTTGATGTTAGAACTGTGTTCGTCTTTGCAGGAGCACTCGCTCTCCTCTTTGTCCCGATCGTGTTCTTTGGCCGTCACAGATTGCGATCACTGGCAGTCAGACCTATGTTAGCGGAGGCTGGAGACTAGGCGCTTTGGCGAAGCCAAAGCTTATGAGACTGGGGATTAGGTGCTTTGGCTGCGCCAAAGCGTAAGAGATTAGAGACTAATTTTGAATTTGATGTCGTAAGGTGAAAGCTGATCGCTGAGAGCTGAAAGCTGACAGCTTCTTTTCTGGCTACTGTCTACTGACTACTGAACTTGAGCTTATAGCTTATAGTTTAAAGCTAAGAGCTAACCGCTAATAGCTCCTTCATATCTTCGGATCCTCCACAAATGTCCCATTTCTCAGGTCGCTCAGCGCTTGCCTGATCTCTTCCTCTGTATTCATCACAAATGGTCCGTATGGGACAATGGGCTCGTTAAATGGTGCACCTGCCATGAGCATAAATCGAGCACTCGAGCTCACACTCGCCTGCACGCGGATATGATCCCCGTCTCCAAATTTCACCATTCGTACTGCCTGGACTAACTCACCATGCCCATCTAAATCCATCCCAAAGATGCCTTCACCCTCGAAGAGATAAGCAATAGCCGAATGTCCAACTGGCACAGGGAGGCTGAACTCCACAGCAGGTTCTAGGGCCACATCCACATAAGAGGGTCTAGCCGCGATCTCCGTCACGGGCCCTACAGTTCCATCGTAGACACCCGCCACCATGCGAACCCTAACCCCGTCATTCTCAAGAGTAGGAATACTGTCCGAGGTCAACTCTTGATAGCGCGGCTCGCTCATCTTTTCCGCTGCGGGTAAGTTGACCCATAATTGGAAACCGAAAACATTACCATTGGGTCCACGCCGAGGCATTTCCTCATGCAGAATCCCACTCCCGCTCGTCATCCACTGTACGTCACCAGGACCGATGATTCCAACGTTTCCAAGGCTGTCCCGGTGGCGCACGTTACCTTCCAGCATGTAAGTGACAGTTTCTATGCCGCGATGGGGATGCGTGGGAAAGCCCATGATGGGTCCTTCAATAGGATCATTGAATGCAAAATGGTCGAACAACAAAAAAGGATCCATTGGGTTTGCTCTGGATGGACCAAATGAGCGCCGTAGCCGCACCCCTGCGCCCTCAATCACAATCTCCGGTTCGATGATCTCAATAACTTCGCGTGGCATTTCTTCCATAAAACCTGTACCTCTTTCCACGTACTAAACTGATAAACTCAAAATACAATCTGTTTGTCCTACTACTCTATAAATAGATTATACACATTTCCTGTCCGAATTATATGATTATAGAGACTAGAGACTGGAGACCAGGCGCTTTGGCTGCGCCAAAATATTGGAGACTGGTGACTAGAGACTAGAGACTGTCTACTGTTGTCTGTCTTCTGGCCACTGTCTACTGGCTACTGCTAATGACTACTGAAAACTGATCTCTGACCTCTGAAAGCTTACAGCTTACAGCTTATAGCTTAAAGCTAGCCGCTAATAGCTAACAGCTAAGAGCTAAAAGCTGACAGCTGACCGCTGATAGCTGAATGCTTAAATCTAACAGCTAAAAGCTAATCGCTAATAGCTGAATACTGATAGAATCATTCGTTGTGAAAAACCGTTGGCGTATTCTATTGTTGTTTGTACCGATCCTCCTGGTCAGCCTTGTCGCAGCAGGATACTTGTGGCTTTTTCCAGGTCTGCCCTCCCTGGATTCACTTCCGGATCGACTTAATCCGCCTAGCGTACGCATTACTGACCGATTTGGCCGAACCCTTTACGAAGTATTAGCTGAAGAGGGCGGACGTCACAGCGTCGTCGATCTAGAATCCATCCCACCCGAACTACGACAAGCAACCATTGCTACCGAGGATCGCGACTTCTACTCCCATTCTGGTGTGGATCTTCGTGCAATCCTACGCGCGTTGTGGATCGATATAAGGGCTAGCCTCCAGGAAGCACAGATCGAAACCCCCTCCGGTGGGAGCACGATCACACAGCAGGTGGCGCGTAGTCTCTTGTTTTCCGAGGAAGAGCGGTTTGAGCGTAGCCTACGTCGCAAGATACGCGAGAGCATACTGGCCTGGCAACTTACCCGTAATTTCACCAAAGATGAAATCCTGGCCCTCTATCTGAATCAAACCTATTATGGAGGCTTAGCTTACGGTGCTGAGGCTGCCTCACAAACTTTCTTCGGTAAACCTGTCTCACAACTCGATCTGGCTGAAAGCGCCTTACTCGCGGGATTACCTCAGGCGCCCGCGCTCTACAATCCCCTCATAGATCCCGAAGCCGCACAGGAACGCCAAATAGTAGTTCTCGAACTCATGCAGAAAGCCGGATATATTAATGACGAAGAACGCGCACTGGCAGAACGTGAAAAGCTGATCTTCGCCTCATCTCCATACCCAATCAACGCACCTCATTTTGTGATGATGGTCCGCTCCCATCTGGATAATCTCTACACTCCTGATCAAATCTATGAACTCGGTGGTCTGGTTATCCGCACCACGTTAAACCTGGATTGGCAATCTCACGCCGAAAGAGCAGTTTCACGTCATCTGGAGGAGTTGAGCAGGGGTGAATTCGGCATGGGACACAATGTGAACAACGCCGCCTTGGTGGCGATGGATCCTGATACGGGTGAAATACTCGCATTAGTGGGTAGTCCAGACTATTTCGATGCAGACAGTGGTGGTGCCATCAACATGACTATTTCACCGAGGCAGCCAGGCTCTGCGCTGAAGCCAATCCTATACGCCGCAGCATTGGATCCTTCCCAAGAAGAATCCTCTTCCCCACCGTGGACTGCAGCCACTATGCTGCTCGATGTGAGCACTTCATTCATGACTCATGACGGGAAAGCTTACGTACCATCCAATTATGACCAGTTGGAACATGGTCCAGTCTTGGTACGCGAGGCATTGGGCTCTTCACTCAACATCCCTGCAGTTCTCACTCTCGATTATGTTGGTATGAATCGGCTTTTCAACCAAGCGACAAAGCTGGGTATAACAACACTTAAGGATCCAGAGCAATACGATCTCTCACTGGCTTTAGGGGGCGGCGAGGTGCGGTTGTTAGAGTTGACCGCTGCATACGGTGCTTTCGCCAATGGTGGTTATCGCGTGTCTCCCGTTTCCATCTTGGATATCAGCGACTTCCAGGGAAACCTTCTTTATACCTCAACACCTGCCTCTCAAGTTCGCGTCCTGGATGATCGCCTGGTTTGGCTGATCAGCGATATCCTGAGCGATAACGACGCACGCATCATCGGTTTTGGTGAGGTCAGCAGTTTACGCCTGGACCGACCTGCCGCAGTAAAAACCGGTACAACCTCTAACTTCCACGACAACTGGACTATAGGATATACACCTGACCTCGTCACTGGGGTCTGGGTGGGCAACACGGACTATGAACCAATGCGTGATGTGAACGGTTTGACTGGTGCTGCGCCGATATGGCACACATTCACCCGAACAGTCCTCACAGGCCAACCGGAACAAGAGTTTTTCAGGCCTGAAGGCCTGGTCAAGGTTGAGGTTTGTGCACTATCCGGACTCCTACCCACCCCCGAATGTCCATACCGCCGTTGGGAGTGGTTCATCGAAGGCACTGAGCCAACCCAACCGGACCACTTTTACCACCTGGTGGAGATCGACATTGCAACCGGCCTCATTGCGGGTGAAAACACACCAATTGATCGCCGAACCGAGCAAATAGTTCTCAATCTTCCACCGCAAGCCCAACCCTGGGCGCGGATGGAGGGCATCACATTACTGAGCGACCTACTGGCAGCCTCCCACTCCACCTCGGATCCAGGTTCACAACGCTCCATTCAGCTGATCTCCCCTGCCCGCGGCAGCGTGTATCGCCTAGATCCTGCATTGGATCCTGAAGTTCAGAAACTCCTCATCGAGGCTGTTGGTGATGGGAACTTCGATGAAGTAACTCTGTGGATTGATGGCGAGCTTCTTGGGACGTACGAACGCGAACCATACCAGGCATGGTGGCCCCTGAGCCTCGGCGAACATGAGGCTTGGGCAGAAGGTCTTCGAGCCGATGGTGAGAGTGTGGTGAGTGCGCGGGTGATCTTTGTGGTGGAGGAATGAGGGCAGTAGTCTATAGTCAGTAGACAGTAGCCAGATATTGGAGACTGGAGACTAGAGACTGTCTACTGCTGTCTGTCTTCTGGTAACTGAATTCTGAAAGCTTAAAGCTAATAGCTAACAGCTAAGAGCTAAAAAGCTGAAAGCTGACCACTGATCGCTGATAGCTTATATCTGTAATCTGGCTACTGTCTACTGTTATCTGTATTCGAGCAACTGTCTACTGAGCTTAAAGCTTAACGCTTACAGCTTAAAGTTAAATGCTGACCGCTGACCCCTGAAAGCTAAAGCTAATAGCTGAATGCTAAAAGCTAATCGCTTTTACTAAGGCTTTACTTCGAACGTACTTCCCTCCCCCCGTCCATATACCTCGGGGAAGTAGAATTCCTGAGCAGTGGGCGGGACAACGTTGAATGTCCCCGCTGTGCCTGCGCGCACCATGTATGTGTAAATATAGGTTCCAGCTGGCAAGTAGTCCGCAGAAAGCACCACTTCCTCATCACGTAGCTGAATGTGTTGGAATCGCCACCATCCCCAACCCCGCGTGAAGATATCGTCCCAACTATACTTCCATGGGATCTGTTGGCTCTGAGGACTAATCTCCAAGGATGGATCCACCGCCTCTAGTCCGGCGGGCAGTGGATCGTTAACCATGACATAGTGCAATGCGTTGGGCGCAACCAGGGTCAAACGCACGAGCAGTAAATCGCCCACTTGAGCCTGGGTGATCGGTTCGATTTCAGATAAGTCGGTTTCGGTGTCCTCTATATGGTAGTAACTGCGCGATACGATGATCCCCTGATCTAGCGCTGCAACTTGATCAACCGGCAAAGCCAAGTCCATATGTGTTGTGTAGTACAGATTTCCAGGACCATCATCACGCGCAAAGGCTAACCGGTTGGCCTGGTCTGTGAGTAAGTCAACCACATCCACGTGAAGATGATGGGTACGACGCAAGGTTGCTTGATTGGCTATACCACCTCCTAAACGCTCGCCATTGAGTGCTACTGCGTATTGATAATTTGCGTCCAATTCGCCGCTGGCTTCCATCCAATTTGTCAAAGCCATCAAACTCCACGCAGTTTCCTGTGTACCTCGCCAGTGCCCCTCCGTGCGGTGACTCATCAACCAACGAACGGCATTACCGTTGAGTGGATTGTTGGAATCCAAGAGGCTCAAGGTCGATAGAACAATAGCTGTCGTGCGAGTGTCGGTGTTCCAGTTGGCATAATCAGTTACCTCCTCCTCCCAGTGTGTCCCTGTGGCGGAGGTGATCGCGTATGTAGCAAAATCTGAGAGGAGAGTCTGAATGCGCGGATCAGAAGGATCAATGATATGTAGAGTGCGTGCCAGGAAGGCTCGTGCATAGATGGCCATATTTTGACGCTCATCATAGAGCATCACCGTAGCGCTAATATTGGGTTCACCGGCGCGAGCGAGAACGTACAGAACGAAAGCCTCACGATTAAGCATTGAAGGTGCTTCGAAGCCATATGCGTACTCGACCTGATTCGAGAGGAAACCAACACCGCGATCAAGTACACCTTGACTTATGGTGTACCTAGCTTCCTCGGCTTCTACTAAGCCCAGCACAACATAGGCTGTGGTCAGCACATCGCTCTGTTGATTCACACCCGGCCACCAGCCCCAGCCTCCGTCTGGATTCTGCCAATTCAATAATCTCTGCAACGCCGTATTGACCTGCGTCTCCAGATTGGCTTCCAACGCTGGATCGCTCAACCCTGCCGTCTTCAACGCTCTAGTACTCAGGACATTGGGCAAGAATCTTGAGACCGTCTGCTCCACACATTCATGGGGAAAATGCTCCAAAAAGGTAAGGCCATCCGTCATACCTGCAGCCAATGAAGGCGCAACTTGAATGCTCAGACTGCCCTCTGTGACTGTCATAGTGGAAGGTAGACTTACTGCCTCTAAAATTGTCCCACCCGATGTCATTTGTCCTGATGTGCCAACGGTTTCGAATGCCTCATAACTAAGTACCGGTAACCCCTGACCTTCTAGTGTTCCCAATGGTGGGCGGCTGGCATCTTGCAGCAACTCTCCATCTTCAGTCACGCCCTCGGCGTTGAAAACAAGATCAACGCGGGAGACCTCTTCTTCCACTCGAACATCCCATGAGACATAAGCCTGACTATTCGCTTCGATACCAAGTTCGTGGGTTTCATCACTCAAAATTTGGACACCCTGTACATATAGATCGACCTGAACGGACAACGGCGCGTTGGTATTGTTATGTACCGCTGCACCCAAGCGAGCCTGATCTCCCTGCACGAAGAAACGCGGTGTTTGTGGGCGTACAAGCAGAGGCCTTGTGCTGATCAAATCATGTTCTACGGAACCTACCATAGTATCTGCAGTTACCGCACGCGCATCCATCCGCCAGGTTGTTAGGTTATCCGGCAGTGTAACCGTAACAACTGCCGTACCATTGGTCCCAGTCGTGATGTGAGCATCCCAGAATGCAGTATCGGGGAAGTCCTGGCGAACTTCGGCTACACCAAATGCACCCTCTCCTTTCCCGCCTCCACTACCCATCCCGGGCCCTTCTGGCTCCTGGCTTTCTATGATGGTGGCGTTGTAGTCCTCCAGGCTCAAGGTGATGGGCATCGACGTCCATACCCCAAGAGTGCGGCGGTTATAGAAGAAATCCAAGATTGGGTCCGAATTTGGACCTATCAATGAAAGCGTTGCAAGGTCGCTAAGCCCCAGAGATAACTCTGCTTGCACCGGATTTCCTTTCACGTCAAGTGTGCTAACGGTATATGCAACCTTCTCACCCGGACCTGCTTCAGCACGGTCCGGTACGACTGTAACAAAGACCTCCTGCTCCCGCGTATCCACCTCAAGCTCGATGACTCCCATCTTGAAGTTAGGCCTCGGATTGGTCTCATCAATCCCTTTTACGATCATGACGGAGACGTAGAAGTTTGGTGCTAGATTGGCTGTGATAGGCAGCTTGTACAGTGTACTGTTGTTGGTCAAGCGTAATACTTCGTACTGATAGATGTGTCCCCGCTCGATAGTAATCAATGCGTAACTCTCACCCTGGAATGGCGAAGCGATCAGTATTTCTGCCGTATCGCCTGGGCTGTAAGACGTGCTGTCGGAGATCAGGTCGAAACTTCGGTCATCGGTCTGACGCCAGGGGATGTAGCCCGGACCAGCCACCCACATGAATGCTGAGGATTGTGAGACATTACCATGTGGATCGAGGACGGTTACTTTTGCCTTATATACACCACCCGTATCTGGCACGAAGCTAACTGTAGCTTCTCCATCATTCCCAGTGGTTGTTTCAATTGTGGTGACTGGGATTTCCTCCACAGAGGACTTCCACTTCACACGACCTGTAGCATCCTGTTCTTGCACGCTATGCCAACGCCTCTCGACAATCTCTACCTCCATCAATTGACCGGATATAGGCTCACTATCCCAATCTAGGACAACTAAATCAAATGAAGATTCACGACCTGCTGTTCCAACATACCTGCTGGGTTTTACACCGGGATAATACTCGCCGCGATGTGCTGTGATTGTGGTTCGACCGCTCACGGCATTCTTGGATAAATCGGTGACGGTGGCTTCAAAGAGGAACTGGCGGCTACCCGTGTACTCACTCAAGTCTGCTATGAGAGTCACCACCAACTCGCCAAGTGCATTAGTTGTCCCCTCACCCTCAGCCATAAGTTCTGTACCTACCCCTTCATAGTCCGGGTAATAACCACGATCGGCATCATGATCCGTGAAAGAATATCGTGAATATTTATCAGCAGGGCTGAACCTAAAGGGGCTCGACTTGAGGGTCCACTCCACCATTGCCTCACTCACGCCCCCACCCGAATAATAATCAGCAGTTATGGTCACATCATACTCGTCACCAGCCAGCACATCTGTAGGTGAAGCGCTAACCTGGACTTGGAACTCCGGTTTACGATATTCGGCGACCGTAAAGCCTACCCCGCCAATGTACTCCTCGTCAGCTGGTAGCATGACGTCGATTGAGTAGTATCCCAGAACGGCGTCCGGATCGAGAGTGATCTCGCCATCGAATGAACCGTAGCTCGAGAGTGGAAGAATTTCATCGTAGATCGTCTCTTTGTAGTTATTGATGATCACTTGCACCACTTCGATCGGAGGTCGGCTATAGGATAGATCGTCATCGAGACGTATGATGCCCTTGAAATAGACCGGTTGATCCGGCCGGTAGATTGGGCGATCTGTGTAGACATACACTTTTGGTCGATTAGCTGGGGCATAATAGCTACTCCAAATTCCATAATCATATTGGTTCACACCACTGCCCCAGCTGCTGGATGCGAAGCCGAAGAATTGGTCCTCATCCGTTAATACAAACCGCTCCTCATAGGGATCAATCGGAGTTGGTAGATCCAACTTTAATAGTCCGTCTGAATCAGTCTCACCTTCGCCAATCACCCAGAAGTTCTCGTCGAGTATGCTGAGCGATACTCCTGACAAAGGATTTCCTGTTTCCAAATCTGTTGCCCAGATTAAAGTCTCATTTGTCGTGGTCTTGAAAGTCAGATTCGTGTTGGCGACAATCATCAAGCGTTGATCGAGGAATGGTTCTCTTGGGTGAGAGATATCCGGTGTGTCCATAGTCAGGAAATAGTACCCTGAGGGGATTGGATCTCCGCTTGATGTGCGCGGTTGGTACGCCTCATAAACTCGCTCGTTGAGTTCGCCTGTACTGAATTTCGTGGTTTCCCAGACCAGGGTATCTGCTGGCGGTTCATAGTCATAACGATATAGATCGCCAGTCATGAAAGCCACAAACTCTGAGGCGGTGAGCTGATAGAGTTCGAAGTCGATTCTTGTCACATTGCGATACATGACAAAGAAATCTTGAGGACCACCTTCTCTCATGATTGACATTGAGAAGGGCATCTGGAGCCCAGCTTGTGGTGGTGCTGCCGGTGTTGTGAATTCCACGACATATTCTTCTGTAGTGGCGTTTCCATAGATATCCAACATACCTGGCAACGCGCGAATCACATAGCGAGTCGAGGGCTGCAGGAAATATGCATTCATCCTCCAAAGGTAGTCGTCGTACCACCAACTGATTTCTTCTTCTGGCTCCGGAGTGATCACAAGCTTGCTCTTAACACTCTCGATATTCATTGGGGATGCAAATTGAATCGTCAATTCAGAATAGAAACCCCTTGACTGCCCCTCCGGTGGTGAGATATAGAGGACCGAAGGTGACGGGACCGTAGTGAATGACCAATTCAAGCCTTCATCAAGATTGTTTCCATCCACAGCTTTAGCTGAAGTATCCAACCTGAAGATGTAGTTTGTCTCCAATTCCAAGAAATCCTCGGAGGTGACGGTAACTAACGTGTTTTCTTCATTCCACTCCGTTGCAATGGAAATTGGCAAACCATCTGCTGGGATCAGGCTAAGAGCAGCTTCAGTGCTGGCAACATCCATCGGTTGAAAAAACTCAATGATGAATGCCTCGTCAAGTAGAACATTCTTATGCCCAGATGCTGGATTGTAAACGCCACTCGCCAACCGAAAAGACTGAATGCTTGGCGTAATCGTTGTGAAATACCAGACATAATCCTCCCCTAGTTGAGTCTCCTGGAGGACATCCGTCAAACCTGCCTCAACTGTAACCGAATAAGTGGTACCACCTCGCAGAGGCTCCTTTGGTCGGAATGCGAAAACGGACGTATTCACCCATTCGCCCTGCCCCTCGACTGGTGGATTGATCTCAAGTGGATTTGGAAGAGTATCCCTCTCTTCAGCGATGACAAGTGGCACTACAGGGCGGTTGAAGATGGCTGTGATTACGCTGTCGCTGGCAACATCAAAGGTGCCATTCTCCGGGAAAGTCTGACTAACCTGCAATTCACCAACGGTGTTGAAATGCCACAACAATGTTTCCAGGACCGTACCACCATCAACACTTGCCGCACTTTCATGTAGGATCACCTGATAGGTGCTACCCACTATCAAGTCCTGAGAAGGTTTGAAGCGAAGGGTCTGCTCATCAGACCATGTGATCTGTCCTTGGACTGCATCGCCTTCAGGACCGTACACATACCAGGCGGATGCGGTTTGCGAGGTATTCATTGGCTGGTTAAAACGGACCACAACCTCACCTGTTACCGGTAACTCCTGGCCAATTGCAGGTTGTTGATCAACCACGTATACAGGCAGTGCTGACCCATCATCTACAACCGGTAATCCGCTGTCTGGTATTGATGGCGTGGATGTAATGGAAGGTTCCCAGATGGGTGTCGGCGTCTCCGTGGGCAGCGCGGGAGCAGGAGTAGGAGTGGGAGTATCAGCCTTGCACCCAGCTAGAACGGTGATCCCCAAAACTAAAATGATCACATGGATTGGTGAAAGCTGGACATTTATCCGTCCGTTTTTATTTGATTGCATGGAATTTAATGGGTCCACCAACAGGCGCATCATTTTTCTCAAACTATGAATAAACATATCTTCCTCACTTCCCATCTCGATGGGTATGCTGATACTCCAAGGCTTCCAATTTCATTTCCCACTCATTTAATGATTGTTCGTAGATCGAGGACATGGAGGATATGCTAGAATCCAAAATCTGCCAAACAAATTCTTAGTGCGGAAAAATCCAAACTTGTGATACAGGTCACTAAAGCTCCATAAATGGTCCATGAAACCATTGTTTGTGGGAAACGAAACACCTAGGATACGACGCTTTGTCCTTTCGATAAGTTCCTAATCGCATCTCATCCGCCAAAGTTTTCCATCTGTTGTCGATCCGTCTCCTTAATCAATCTACAACCTAATCTACCAAACGTGTATTTCATGGATATGACACAGGTGTTACAGATATGACATCATGTCGGAGACCACGACTGTGTGTTGAATGATATAGGAATGTAAATTGATCAGTTCGGATTATTACTAGCTTAAAGCTTTTAGCTCTTAGCTGTTAGCTTTAAGCTATGAGCTGTAAGCTTAAAGCTATTAGCGATCAGCGGTCAGCAATCAGCTTTTAGTAGTCAGTAGACAGATTACAATTTAACTCAATTGTTTACGACTAGAACTTTGAACCTGTGAAATTATCAACTCGTTCACTTATTGACTGATTAACTGATACCTGATACCTGATTCCCGATCACTAATCCCTAATCTCTATTCTCCATTCTCTATTCTCTACTCTGGATATTTCTCCACAATTCCTTGTACTTGTACTAGCTCATCTTGACTTAAAGGCCCAAAATCCATCGCAGCAGCGTTTTGCTCCACCTGATCGACGGTTTTGAAACCTGGAATAGGAACCATGCGCTCATCCAGCGCCCAGATGTATGAAAGGGCTCCTTGCGCCATGGTTCGCCCGCCCGAAGTCAATACATCTCGCAATGCATCCACACACTGCAACCTGCGTTCCATCCGCTCATCTTTGAAATCCACTCTTGAGCGAATGTCATCATTAGGAAAGGTTGAATCAGTGGTGAATTTGCCAGTGAGTGTGCCTTTATTGAGCGGATCCTTGTTGATTCCAGCCAGATCGAAGTCAGCACACAGCTGACGCATATCCGGGTTGTCATCGATTGCGTTCAACTGAAATTGAATGGAGGTACAGTGTTCACCATCTGCGAAGATCTGTGCCCGATCAACAAGATCCGTGCTCCATCCGTACCAACGGATTTTCCCCTCACGGACGAGCTCTTCAAGGATCCCTCGAAGCTCCAGTGCTAACTCTGGATTGTAACTCGCCTCGTGAAGCTGGTAGATATCGACATAATCAGTCCCAAGACGCTGTAGGCTATTCTCGATATCACTCCTGACCTTCGGCAGGATCTTTGTATCATCGCCATACACAGTCTTTTCTTCTTCATTCACGACATGACCAAATTTGGTTGCGATCACGACTTCATGGCGCTTAACCTTCAGAGCCTGCCCAAGTACCTTCTCGCTGTGACCCGCACCGTAATTGGCAGCTGTATCGAAGAAAGTAATCCCAACATCCAGTCCAGCATGAATCGCACGAATTGACTCTTCATCATCAATGCTGCCCCAACCAGCAGGTAATGGATCTCTCCCCGGCTGTGCCCATGTCCATGGCCCACCAATCGCCCAGCACCCCATCCCCATTGCACTGACTTCCAAACCACTTTTACCAAGGGTTCTAGTTAACACGATCTCACCTCCTTGTACTTGGTTGTTTTCGGAATAAAGGGAATCTTTTGAGTGAAAATCGACACTTGTGAAATCTAAAATGCTGATCAGCTATGTATTCTTTAGGATACGCTCAGCGCACTCGATCCCAGTGTACAGCGCACCACCGGTGCTAGGACCTGCAAAGTAATCGCCACAAAAGTAAATTGGATCTTCTTGAGGATCTTTCCAAAACTCGGCTAACGCATCTAAATATCCTGGCCGGAATGTTGGCACCTTTTCTCTCCATCGAAAAATACGATGACTTACAAATTTCCCTTGGATTGCCGGAAAGATCATCGAAGCCGTTTCCACAGCTTCCCGGTTCAACTCCTCCTCAGGTTTATCCATGCTGAACGTATAAATGCTGGGATCGGATATCATCAGCCATCGACCATTTTTATGCTTCTCGAAGCCGACACCGCTGATGGGCAGCTTCAAGGATCGCGGTATGAAGGCTCCCTCAACCTCCGGCTGGTAATCACTTTCAACAATATGGTAATGAAGAGCACCTGTACTATAACCTACTTGAGGAAAGAAGCTCTGCCACGCGGATCGGGGGGATTCTAATAAGCCCAGTACGTGATTCCCCGGAACAGCGAGGACAACTGAGTTCGCGGAGAGTGTTCGTTCTGTTCCATCTTTCTTATATGTAACCTTCGCACCGCTACCATCAGGCATAATTCCGATCTTCTTCACGTGCGAGTTCAACTTAATTTCAAAGCGTTTTGCTAACCCTGATGGTAATACACCAACGCCTTCCTTGAACGTGACTGAATCGGCGTTCAAATATCCAACCATCATCGCTAAGAAGGCTTTACGCGAGACATCCTCTCCAGAATAGGAGCACATTACCTCGAACATGGGAATTGCCCAATACTCGAACATCTCCTCGCTAATGTGTTCTTTGAAGAACCTCTCAAACGTTTCATTCAAATCCGGACCTGGGGCTTGCTCTAGATGGTACACATTTTTCAACTTCAACATTTTCAAGAAGTATGGAATAAGTTTAAACATCGCCAGTCTTGCACTTAGCGACACACCGCTCCATCCGAAATAGGAAGGAATCGAGAGGAAATTTGCAGAATGCAATTTTCCATCGCGGAATATGGTGATCGTTAATCCCTGATCCTCTCTTACCAACTGATCCTCAAGGCCGAGGGCCTGCACCATATCAAGAAGTGACTTATCTGAAGTGGTAACGAATTTGGCCCCTATGTCGACTTTGAAACCTTCCCAATCCAAGGTCGTCATTCGACCTCCAACATGATCACTCCTTTCCAAAATGACTACATCATGCCCCGCATTTTGGAGTTCATAAGCAGCTGTTAATCCGGATATTCCCGCCCCTACAATGATTGTGGATGTATTAGAAGGCATAGTGAATTCTCCTGGAATAATGTCGCTTGGATTTAGCTATTAGCTGTAAGGCATGAGCTTTTACCATTCAACAACCAAAATCTTGTAGGTAATATCCAGCAGATAGATATCAGATTTGGCCTAATTTTTCAACCTTGGATGTATCCTTAATGAATGCTTAAGGAGGAAAAGACTGAATGAAAAAACAGAAAAACTCTTCCATGCAGCTAGACTAATGATATTATAGTAGTAACAATGGTACTTTCATTGAGGTACATACTCGATCTTCTTTAATGAATCCCAGACATCCAAACGGAGGGAGGTGAATGGGATGCTAAGATCCACGTATGAGAAAGGTCAGGGTCTTGTAGAATATGCATTGATACTTGTCCTGGTCGCGGTTGTAGTTATTGTAATCCTGGCCCTTCTCGGTCCAGCCATTGGGAATGTGTTCTCCACGATAATGTCAGCGATATAACACTGAACCACGTGGCATCCTTGAGACCTGTTCTTCCACGAAACCAATCCGTGTCAACGATGTGGTATCGGAGGTGAACAGGTCTCATGGTTTCAGTAGACAGTAGCCAGATATTGGAGACTGGAAATTGGAGACTAGAGACTGGAGATTGGGGTCGAATGACCAATGACCAACGACCAATAGTCTGTAGTTAGCGAATCGCTTATTGACTACATGGTTGCATCAACACAGATTTCCTAAATCCTAATTCCACTTCAGGATCTTTCGTCGTTGGTCATTGGTCGTTGGTCGTTCGTCATTGAACCTTTATCTCTTACGACCGATCGCTGATTTCTGACAACTGGCTACTGTCTACTTTTCTTAGACGCATGCCTCGGCGAAACCTGAATCGTATTCCCTTCTCGGGATCGAGTGGCCAAACCCACCAAATAAGACGCAATGTGATAGCCCACCAAGCAGCTATCAATGCAATAAACAAGTAATCGTTGATCTGCCGCAGTTCATCAATCTTAAAGAATTGATACGTAATCTGGGTAGACGCAAGCAAGAGGAAAAGAGCTAATAGAACGACGGCCATAATCGTAAATGGCCAGAACTCACCAAGGCTTACACCCCAAATGTAGAATCGCACTGGAGGTCTTAAGAAAAGAACAAGAATCAATCCTGTGACCACCAATATGTATGTAACCGACAATTGAGCATATTCAACATCGCCTGTGATATTCAGGAAAAACTATACGTTACCATGGCAGCCGCTGCCAAGGTAATCGCAGCTGTGAGAACGAAATACGTGAGCATTCGTCTGAGGTTCACGCTATGGAAAACTCCAGCATACGCTCAAAGTGATATCGCAATCGATGGAATAGTGATCGTTAAAATGACGATGATAGAGCCCTGAGCCGATTTGTAGGGAAAACCGATTGCAAGCACACGTATCGCCAGGATTAGCAATACTAAGTAAATTACCTGTGTTAATGAAAGCTTCAAGATGTCCAATAAGCCGGAGACGATCCGTTGGCCCTTATCCAGGACCCTTTGCAACGCCAATGGCGAGTCTTCCAGAAGGATCATGTACGCGACGCTTTTTACAGCCTGACTGCTGCTTCTGAAAGCGATTGCCACATCAGCCTGCCGCAAAGCTGGTACATCACTAACTCCATCCCCGAGTACAGCGACAATGTCTCCTTGACCACGTAGCTCCTCCACCACTTTTCCCGATTGCAACGGATTAAGCTCACCAAATATCGTCTTCTGCTTTACAGTATCCGCCAATTCCTCCGGGCTCATCCTACTCATCTCGCTACCAGAAGAGGATTCCAATGAAATCCCAAATTCTTCCTCTCCACCTGCATCTCTTAAAAGAGTGACGGTTTGATCAGCCGGAACGGCTGAAAAGATTTTGATACCTACCTGGTTTTCTGAAAAACCCTTAATCACATCTAATGTCTCAGGATTTACATGTTCTGAATGCTTCAACCGGCATATCGGGATAAGGTCGTCAGGAAGCTTTGGATCGCCATCTGCACCATGTAGTGACAGGACCGCCGGATGGTAAGCGAAAATGAGTTCTTCATAATCCACATCTTCAAAACTAGTTTCAATACCAACTTCTTCTGGTCTTGCCTCCTCTCTGCGAATAACCCTATTGACTCGATTTATGGCTCGTCGGAAGAATCCAGGTTCCGACGCTTCTGTCAATTCGATAGAATCAGCTTCATTCATCTCAGATATTTGCTCGAGGTTGACTTGATTATTAGGCTCGGACTCACCATCTTGATCTTCAGGTTTGGATCGGTGGAAGATCCCACCCAGCTATCCCCGTGTCCTTTCCAACATGGCAGGGGATTCTTTTGGTTCTTCCAACCTATCCTGATCATCTGGTTGGAGGAATTGTTCCAAAATATCCAAGTTCCCCAGGACAAACATACCACGCAAATCTTCGTCATTAAAAACCGCACCACTCCAACCGTATACTGAAGCAAAGGGGGCCTCTTCAACCACTGCACGTCGACTGCCTTCAAAATTCTGCTGGATTGCTTGTGTCACTAAATTGTTTGTAGATATGCTGCGTACATAGTCTCCAAGAATTTGCCTGATATGAGAGGGAGAGAATGATTCCTCACTGGTTGGTGAATCGATGGCCTCGACTTCGACACGTGTACCTGTAAGAACGCCTGATCTTGTAAAACACATTACATCTACTTGAGCTAATGTCTCCACCGACCTCGCTTGAAAAACAAGCGCACCTAGCTTTGCAAGGTCAACAGTCCCCGCTACATATGTCAGTAGGATCATAAAAAATAGACCAATTGGCGCAATGCTGAAAATCACATTCGCAATATCTAGCGCAGCGTCTAATGGAAGGTCTCCTTCCAACTTCAGCAATGCGAGAATTAAAAGTACTGTAAAGCCTACCACGACTAAAAGTAGAACTTTCAAAACACGATCAATGATCACTTCAATCGGGGTTAATGCTTCCTTTGCGGTTGACACCTCACTTAAGTGGCGAACAACCTGTCGTTCTGATCCTAGAGCATTTGCCTGATACAGTGCTCGACCGGATACACAAAAGCTACCCGCAAACACTGGATCACCCGGATTCTTTAGGACATATTCATCCGCTTTGCCTAGGTTGGATTCATCCACAAGGAGTTGGCCGTCATCCATTACTTCCCATCAACCATAAAAGCATCCCCAGGCCCTGATACAAGCACATCTCCTTTGACAATATCATTTGGATGAATGCTTTACGTCCTGCCTTCACGGATTGCGATGACTTGAGGTTGATTTGTCTGGAGGGTGTCTCTCAATCTTCGTTTGGCAAAGAGCTCTTGGAATGTGTTCAAACCGATATTCAGGAACAAAACGCCAATGCTGAGTAAAGCTGAAAGTGGATCCCGTAGCAACAACTGAATAATTGCTAGCCCGATTAGGCTCAGGTTAAAGATCGAGAATGTGTTGTCCCGCACGATCTGATGCGTCGTCCGTCGTGGCTTGAAATCAAGGGTGTTATCCAGACCCTCCAATTTCCGCTGGGCGACTTCCGCTTCGGTCAATCCATTAACTTGGATGGATAGTGCTGATTGAAGAGGCTCAGGCAGCGCTTCAGGTCTCGCCATCTTCTGTGCTCGCCTGCGCCTAAAGATAATGGCAATGATCCCAGCAGCTACAAGGCTTCCTATTGCGAGAATGATGGGAGTATGGTCCTTGCTCCAAGCCTTGATACGGTCAAATAGTTAATCCAGGGAACCAATCATGTCATGAAAGCCTTCAATTTCCTCCTTTCTGATATATACCGAGGTTCCTCATAATTCATATCTAAGCAAACACCTTAACGCGGATTAACTGGGATAACCTAGTAGAAGACGACTAGGATGTAAGTCAATAAGTCAAAACGTCAACAAGTTAATGAGTATTAGGTGGAGGGTGTTACGTAATAGGTAGTTCTGTTGTCTGTCTTCTGGCTATTGACTACTGACTACTGATCTGATAGCTGGTAGCTGATCGTTGAAGGCTGATCGCTGAGGTATGGCAATGCTCATGGAAATGATTTCAAGGGATCTCAAGGGGAATCAAGTTCAGTTCTCGGAGTCCGTTTCCGGTAAATCGATAGGAATGCCAAGAGGCCGAGTGGTCCTAAAAGGACGACCACGATCAGCCAAAGGATCCTCATTGTCCACGAAGAAGGTTCACCTCTCGCCATACACCAAATCACGTAAGCGAGTGATACTAGCGTCATTAGAGTCCAGAACGGCCATCCATTATGAAAGATGGTCAAACCAACCCATGTAATACGCGGCGGTATGAGAGGACCTCCAAACACCTCAAGGGATTGTGGTTCATCTTGTACGGAATTGTCACCCTCCTTGCACGGAAAACTTTCGAGACCTCGAAGTAAGACCTCGATTAGGATTGGTGGATAATCAAGACGTTCGTAGAGTTCCATAAACTGAATGGTGTGGTTGAAACTCATCTCATGGGAGTACTTTTCAAGATCACCGCTGATATCCCCTGACAAACCTGCATGGACATCAATCATCATGACTGGTGTCCGGCAGGAGAAATCAATGGAAGCAAAGTCGACATAGCGGATTTGAGGATTCCTGTTTGTTCGGAAATAGACACGAAGGTTATCTGGATCAAAGACTATGCGCCAAGCGTTGGACTCATGGGCGACCGCCTCAAGCGTATTGAACGCGAACGCGACATTTCCCTCTACCGTTGTTGGTACAAAGCCTTCAAGCCTCTCTGCAAGAATAGCGAAACGAGTCAGCGAGTCGCCTGTTGAAAGTCCAATACGGCCAATTGAGGGAACTTCCACGCCTTCCTCATTAAGGTGAGAATCCAGCGTTATGGTGATTGTTTCCACACCAGGAATGTCTCGATGACTCACAGTCAGTTGAATCTGATCGCCTACTTCGTGTACTTGATGGATTTCTCCAAAAAGCAATGCGAATGGATCCGCGATATCGAGACTCTTCCCATCAACTTCAGTAATCCAATCTCCAGCGCTTAACCCTGCAATTGCTGCAGGGCTATTGGGTTCCACTATGTGAACTTGGACACCCTTTACTAGATGCTTATCCTCCTCCCAATCATCCAACGTCTCCGAATATACACTATTGGTTAATGCTATTACCGGTAGCGATTCACCTACTTGATAAACCATCCTCCCATCGAGGAATTCGATGACTGCACAATCTCCATTCCCATCACAAACTAAGTAGTGATCGACAGTATCATTGATGCGAATGAGCTTATCGCTAGCGATCACCTCCTGTATGGTGCTGTGGTTATCTAATTGATACTGAGCCCAAAACGATGAAACGATTGGAGGCCTTTCGTCTGGAGCAGGATTCTCGGTCGCCCCAAGCGCCATTGTGCTTATCATCAATCCCGCTTCATTCATACCTGCCCAGGCCATTTGATATCCTGCATGGACAATCGTTACACTGCCATATCTGGAGATCCACCGTGCATATTCTCCTGTTGTACTTGGATCCCAAGCCATCTTTTGAACATTCTTTTTATTGACGAAGAGCAGACCGGCATCGATGGTGTTATCTTGATTTGTCCCATACACGCAATGTCCGTTCGTATCGAGACAGAATGAACTACATGAAAGTGGAGTGCTAAGAATCTCTTGAGTTCCACTATAAGTTTTGGATTTTTTTTGAACGGAATCGATACCAAATAGAAATATTATCGATATAAGCAATGCTATCTTACTGATTTGCATGGCGCTTCTCCTACCTGATTTGAGATGTGAGACAAAACATCATTCCGCATTGACAATATGGGGTTAAAAGTGGATTCGACGCCATCGACCGATCATAGCGATCAACACCAAGATTATGCTAAACGCTAGGTATACGTAAGGCATTCCGATTTCAAGTGCTTCAGGATTCAAACCAACATAATCAAAGGTAGGAACTTTATTTACCAGACCGATATACCACCACAGGAGATAAACGGCTTCAAAAGCACGACTGGTACCGAACCACACTCCTAATGCTAACGCTAATGCAGGTGTAAAGAGTGCACCCACAAATAACGCAAAAATGCCTATAAAATCTCCCATCATTGCGAGTCGGATCCATAATCCAAATCCCAATTTGATCGTGAAGAGAACTCCAGCTAACCAAGCAGCTGGAATTTGCCGAATGACAGGCTGAGGTGTCGAGAACACGATCTGGCTTGTATTATGCCGGGCTTCACGTACACCTAACTGCGACCAGACGAACACAGGCCACAGCCACACAAGGAGCATGAGATATGGCTTTACAACTTCAGAAAGACTGAATATACATGCGACGAATAGCCCGATCGCTCCGATATACCATAACCAGTTATGCCCTTTGAGGATCAGGGGAAATTCTGCAAATACCACTCCTAAGAGATGTCGCTTTCTATGTATGGCAACAGGTTCTACTACACGTAGGGAAGGCACCTCGGACATCGTGGCCAAAATGTTGTTTTCATGGCTAGGGATATCTCTCGGGTATATAGCTCCAAGCCGCTCACGTATAGGCTGCAGAATTCCTTTACCTTCGATCTTGAGTCTTCTCAAGGCTGGATCGAATCGATCAAAGGCAACGGCTGCCAGCAAAACTGCACCCACGGCAATCCCTACCCACAAGACTCTCTCCAAGATAATTGCCCCGGTCCAGAAAATGCCATCCCAGATAAAAGTACGCTCAATATCTCGTCCTGTGTGGATGAGGCCCGTTCCCACTTCTGCTGAAGGATCATCTGCTAAAACCTGACTTTGGATGTCCACGAGTTGCCGTGTGTAACCATAAGGATCACGAGTTACTTTAGCCAGATTTGTTGCCTCGTCAATTGCACCTGTCATCACTGCCCCAATCGTGCCGATCCAAATGAAGAAGAAAACCACATTCCCCAAACCGCCACGCATGAACGACACGCATTCGAATAACACTGCAATCGCAGCGGTGATCATCAATATTGGTAATCCCATTAACCATATCGGGGCTATTAATGACCTAAGATCGACTACCATGTCTTCAGCTCGGATGAGCTGCATGACCACTGCCATCAGGGTCATGACCAATAAGATCACGACTAGTACTGCAAGGTTGCTCAGCCACTTCCCCACTGTGTAGGCCAGTTTGCTGATTGTCGTGGAGGCAATTATTTGCCCAACTCTAGTCTGACGATCACGGTGAACTGCATTCTTGACCAGGAAAAAACCAACGAATGAGAGGTGCAGCGATGCAATCAAGCCGAACATGAGACCAATCCACGACGAGTTATAAATCCCACGTTGTACACCGACTTGTAGTACACGGTACCCAGCGTCCACCGGTGGAACAAATAGGTAACCAGCAAAAACTGTGATCGCAAGGATGATCAGGAAACTTAAACGTCGTATGCGCTCAATGAAGTCAGCCTTCGCTAGGTGATAAAGCATAGGCATGGTTTTCATTGGATGCCTTCTCATTCATCTGCCTACTTGCCGCCGAGATGAAGTACAGGTAAGCGTCTTCTAATGTTGGCATGACGGTGATTGCATCTGGACCCGGAATTGCTTCACTCACCACTCGAAGGTGTACGCCATCCCCACGGCGTATCGTGCTACTAATGAGATATTTCCGCTTTGCATCATTCAAATCAGAACTGGAGATGATCCACTCCCACACTTTCCCTTCTACTGACCGAATCAGGCGTTCCGGTGAAGTGTTTTTCATCAAGTAGCCATGATTAATAATGGCAATTTCTGTTGCTGCTGCTTCAGCATCGGAGACGATATGTGTTGAGAGGATCACGATACGTTCGCCTGCTAGGTCGGCGAGTAAATTGCGAAAGCGGACTCTTGATTCCGGATCTAATCCCGACGTCGGTTCGTCGACGATAAGCAGCTCCGGATCATTGAGAAGCGCTTGCGCGATACCCAAGCGCTGTTTCATCCCGCCGGAGTATCCGCCAAGAGAACGCTTCCTGACCTCATAAAGATCCACAACCTGCAGCAGTTCCTGGACCCGCGTTCTAAGGTTTCTACCAGCTACACCTTTCAGCGCAGCGATGTACTCCAGAAACTCCACGGCATTCAAGTTGGGATAAACACCGAAGTCTTGAGGCAGGTATCCTAGAACTGATCGCAACTCATTGGGTGACTGATGGATATCAATATCATTCCAAAGGACAATCCCCTCAGTGGGTCTCGTGATTGTGGCTAAGATGCGCATTAAGGTCGATTTACCAGCCCCATTCGGACCTACAAGACCCAGGACACCGGGTTCTAGCTTCATACTGAAATCGCGTAGGCCCCAAACATCTCCCTTATAGCGTTTGCTAACGCTCTCAATCACAAGTTTCATGATTGCGTACTCCTGGCTCATAGCTCCTAGCTTTTAGCTATTAGCTGTTAGCTGTTAGCTATTAGCTTTAAGCTAAGTAGTCAGTAGGCAGTATGCAGACTTCAGTATTTCTGATAACTGATCACAGATCACTAATCTTTAGCGCTTTGGCGGTGCCAAAGCGCTTAGTCTCCAGTCTCTAGTCTCTTACGCTTTGGCGCAGCCAAAGCGCCTAGTCTCCAGTCTCCGGTCTCTAATCCCCATCCCTCATTCCATCTCCCAATGTTTTCCTGCATGCCAGACCAATGCTATGCCTAGAAGGGCACAGGCGATTGCGGTATAGATGAAAATATGTGTCTCACCACCAATGAATGTGTATTCATCCACTCCCATGGACAAGAGTACTGCGGATAGACCTAACAAGATGGCTCCTGCAAGTAATTCAATCTTCTTCATGTTATGCTCCATTCCCTGGAGTAAGTCGGATTCATCATTGAAAGTGTGAAGTTTCCTAAATCGGATGGTGGATCTCAATGAGCTGAACCAACAACGCAATACTGGAGGCCCTTAGCTAGGGGGACTGTAGGGGCGGTTTCCCGCCCCCACACCCCTCGCAATGAAGACTGGCCCGACCCCTGAGCCATTGTGTCTTCCGACCTACTGCAAATCGCAAGGCATTGTTGCCTCCACCATCTATGGTTAACCTATGTACTCCGACGCAGGCATCCTCATGATCTCAAGACAAGTCGCTCCCTTTGAAAACTGCGATTGGCAGCGAATAGAGCCAGGAGCGTCAAGACAGCGAGGATTCCAGCGATGATCATACTGGCTTGTTCTAAAGTGACCGATTCAAAAATGCCCTTCAAGGTCTCCTTACCGGCCGGAGTGGTCCCGAGGACAAAGAAACCGACTTGCAAGAGCAAGAGCGGGATCATCATCACGGCCATGAGAGATTGTTGGGCTTGCTGGACAGTATCAGACCTCAAGGAGAATAAAACCCCTAGACCCGCTGTCAAAGTAGCAAAGAGTAGACTGATCACTACGTCTGCAGCGAAGAGGGTGGGCTTATAGAAAATCAACTGACCGTCCCAATTGGCAATATTCACCGTTACCAGGCTAAGCAGAAGAACGACCAACGTGGCTCCCCAGGCGAAGATCACCGAGGTTAGCATTTTCCCCAAGAATATAGCGCGGTCGGATAGCCTGCTTGCCAGGAGTGTAGGCAGAGTGTGCTGTTCTCGCTCACTGGTGAAAGCCGCTGGAACTGACGTCCCAACCAGGAGAAGAGGGATGATAACAGCGATAATGAGTGAAAACGCCGTCGAAACCCAATCTTTGCCAAGCTGTAGCGGCATCGCGATCGCCAGGAGAATGGGCGTAATGAGTATCAGCGCGGTTTGACCTCTGCGCCCTTGAATACGAAATAGGCTTTTGCGCTCTTTCCACATCACAGTTCGAAGATCGTTGAAGGTCATTTTTCTTCCTCCATCAAAGTCAGGAATACATCCTCCAGGCTCGCTGCTCCACGGCGCACCTCTTCCACCATTACGCCTGCGCCCACAGCGATCTTTATTAATGGCGCAGCATCCGCCTCTCTATTAAGGTCGATGACCAGGTGACTATTCTGCACATCAGCTGCCGTGACTTCAGGTTGCGCCTGCAATAAGGCAATGACCTCTTCCGAGAAACCACTGCCAACGATCTCAACCCTTGGTCCACCAGCCCGAGCTCTTAATTCATCAGGGTGACCTACCGCGATGAGCTTTCCCTCGCGTATGACAGCTACCTGGTTGCAAAGCTTCTCGGCTTCTGCCATGTTGTGTGTCGTCAGGAAAACCGTCACACCTTCCTGCTTGACAAGGCTCTCTAGATCCTCTCGGATTGCGGTTGCGGCGACCACGTCGAGCCCCGCGGTTGGTTCATCTAGAAGTACAAGTTCTGGTCGGTGTAAGAGGACACGCGCTAAGGCTAGCTTCTGTTTCATGCCTTTGCTCAATGTCCCAGACCGTTCTTCGCGGCGATCCCAAAGCTCCATTTGAGTGAGCAACTCTTTAATACGCTCGTTGCGTTCGGCCTCCGGCATTTGCCACACTCGACCATAAAATTGGAGGTTATCCTCTGCACTTAAGTGCTCATAAACTCCAGAATGCTCGAGCAAAGCACCGGTCCGGGAGCGGATCTCAACGGAGTCTAAACTCGTATCGAATCCCAATACCTCCGCGCGCCCTTCTGTCGGTTCCAACAGGCCTAACAACACGTTGATCGTTGTTGTCTTCCCGGCGCCATTAGGACCTAGGAAACCGAAGATTTCACCCGCAGGGACTTCCAATGAAAGTCCATCGAGAGCTCTTACAGTCTCGAAATCCCTCGTCAGGTTTTCAGTGCGTATGGCGATAACGGTCATGCTTCTTTCTCCTTCCAGGGTATTTTTCTGGATCCCCCTCAACTCCAATACCTACGCAGGATTTCCGTTGCGTGTCTTGCTTGTTCGTCAGTATCAGGGATACGCTTCTCTCGTCGTTGTAGACCTCTAATGGCAAAGTTCACGCTTTTCAAGAGTTCCGCAACCTGCGCTCTCCATCCCATTCTTTCCCTCATATATCTGGACTTTAGGATCAATCGTTCCAGTTCTGCTCGGCGTCGAACGTCATTCATACGCTCTTCTGCGATACGATGGGCGACATGATAGTTGGGATACATGTCAACCTCCTATGGTTCTGTAATCGCGTTTAGAAGCCACTTCGTTGGACACCCTTTTTCAAAAAACGCATCGGCGCCTGCCTCACGCGCATCTTCCTCATAAGTTCGGTAAATCGATAAAACAATAACTTTGATCTCCGGCCATTTATCTTTAATGCATCGGGTTGCCTTGATTCCATCCTTCACCGGCATTTGGGCATCCATCAAAACCACATCAGGTTTGTGTATCTCACAGAAATCTACTGCCTCATGTCCATTCAATACCTCTCCAACAACTTCCACTTCAGACCACGTGCTCAGTAATGCCTTCATTCCTTTACGGGAGCGTGGACGATCATCAGCGATTAGTACACGTATCGAACTTTGCATTGTCACCTATCTGATCAACGTAATGCAGATCTGTAGTTAGGTCGAATAGAGTATGCAGGATATGGTCGTCGAATACATCAGATGAAGTTTTGAATTGGTATACACAAAAAGGACCACCTTGTAGGGTGGTCCAGTAGTTCTCCAGAACTATTCGATCTACATCAAATGATGTACTCCGTCTTCACAACAAATGGTTATCAAATCTCGAACTCTTTCAGACTTCATCCACGTCATCAAGCGGCGCGAGACCTTTACGTAATGCATAGAGTGCAGCCTGGGTACGACTGGCCAAGCGCAGCTTACCAAGGATGTTACTGACGTGAGTGCGTACCGTCGCCTCGCTGAGCACAAGTTCTTCTGCAATTTCCCGGTTACTCTTCCCCTTGGCGATATACTGCAAGATTTCCACTTCACGCTCCGTGAGTGGGTCAGGTGACAACTCCTTATCGGAGGGATGGGAAATTTCCTGCAGCAACTTCCTGGCGATTACCGGGGAAAGCGATGATTCACCTCGATTAACCTGGCGGATTGCCTGGACAAGTTCCTCTGGACTTGAATCTTTTAACAAATAGCCCAATGCACCCGCCTTGATCGCAGGGAAGACCTTGTCATCCGCGACGAAGCTAGTCAACACCAGGATACGCGCCTCAGGATCATCAGCAACCACACGTTGGGCAACCTCGATTCCATCCAATTTAGGCATAAGCAGATCCAACAGGATGACGTCCGGTTTAAGTTCTTCTATTTTCTCGAGCGCTTCCTGGCCGTCTTCCGCTTCCCCTACAACTTCGATATCATTCTCTGTCGCAAGCAAGGCCTGGATGCCCCTCCTGACGAAAACATGGTCGTCTACGATGAGTACACGAATAGGTTCACTCATTTCGGAACTTCCACACGAATCGTTGTTCCGGTTCCAGGTGTGCTCTCCACGATCAATTTCCCTCCAAGCTGTTCTGCGCGCTCATACATCCCGTCCATTCCCAGCCCAGCGTCCTCCAGACCTGCAACTGGATCAAAACCAATCCCATCATCGCTGATCTCGAGAGTAACCATCGGCTCATTGATGATCAAAGAAACAGTAATGCTTTGGGCTGAGGCATGTTTTAGGGCGTTATTGAGCGCTTCCTGTGCAATACGGTAGAGCCCCTCCTCAATTTCGAGTGGGAGCCGCACCTCAGTCGGCACATTGAACACCGTTTCAAGCCCTGCTCGGACCTCCACAGCCTCCAAACGGGTCCGGAGGACTGTAATTAGTCCATCCTGCTCAAGATCCGGAGGACGTAGTTGGAAAATGAGCAGGCGCATCTCACGCAGTGCCTCTTGCGCGGTTGCGCTCAACTCCTCGAGTTGACCACTGGCCATGTCAATATCCCCAGAAGTGAGATGACGGGCCATCGCTTCAGTGTATAAGGTCATTCCGTAGATAGCCTGGGTAACTGAGTCATGTAGTTCACGAGCAAGTCGCTGGCGTTCCTCTACTACCGCCAATTGCTGCGCTTGTTCATAGAGACGCGCGTTCTCGATGGCAAGGGCCGCTTGATTGGCGAACATAACCAAAAGGTCTAACTCGGATTGGACGAATTCTTTCTTCCCCGTTTCAGTTCCGACAACTACCAAAGTTCCAATAACCTGATTCTTGATAGTCAATGGAGCCACAGCAGCGCTGGTCATTTGTTCTCTAACAATAAAGGGCATCCCATCCTGATCTACTCGTTTATCCTCTTTTAGGTTATTGGAAATAACAGCTTGGTTGTGCAGCGTCACCCAACCAGAAAGGCTACCCTCCAGAGGAGAAAGCATTCCCACTGTATAGTCTAAAATACCAATTGCAGCAAAGACCTCATCTCCGTTATTCTCCCAATTAACCAAGTTAACGATACCGCCATCGGCCTGCAACAGCGTTGTAGCATGCTCAATAATGAGTTTCACGAGTCTATCCAAATCGAGAGTGCTCGCGATAGCACGCAGAGTTTCTTGCAGCGCCGTTATCTGTGCTAGACGATCCCTGGCATCTTCATAGAGCCTTGCATTCTCAATCGCTATTGCGGCTCGTTGTGCCAATAAAACCAATAGCCTTTCCTCTCGCTCATTAAAAGTATGCGGCTCAGTGTAATCTGCACTGAACACGCCGAAAACCTCATCGCCTACCTTGATAGGTACTTGCATGAATGAGCGAATTCCTTCCACATCAACGATTTCCCTTGTTACTCGATCATCCGCATCGACATCATTGACAATGATGGGTTCACCAGTTATCGCAACGCGACCTGCGATTCCCTCACCAGCCGCGACGCTAACCCTTCTAATTGTCTCCTGATGGAACCCTTGCGAAGCTGTGACGCGTAATTGCTCCTTCTCACGATCCCAAACCATTAATCCTCCTTTATCGGAACGGAGGATATCCACGGCAGTATTTACAAGCGTTTGAAGCACCTCATCCAATTCGAGCTGACTGAGCAGTTGTTCATCGGCATGATAAAGAGCTGATAGTTCTTTTTTCTGTCTCTCAGTCTCCAGATTTCTTTGTTCGAGTTCCTTAGTCCTTTGATCGAGACTGCGTGTCCTCTCTTCCACCTCTTTTGCGAGCTCACGACTTCGCCTCTCTAAGGTTCTAACACGAAGACTATAGAGGCTGATACCTACAGCCGCCATTATTAATAAGAACGCACCTCGAAACCACCACATCTCCCAAAATGGAGGTACTACGGTAATTTGCACCGATGCCCCAGCTTCGTTCCAAACACCGTCATTGTTTGAGCCCTTAAGCAATAAAGAATAGGTTCCCCCTGGAAGGTTGGTATATCTTCCAAATCTCTTTGTACCAATGTAGTTCCAGTCCTCCTCAAAACCATCTAACTTGTATGCATAGAGATTTTGTTCAGGCTGGAAGAAATCCAATGAGGCAAATTCGAAATCGAAATAGTTGTTGGGCCACTCAAGTGTCACATCTGTCGTATATTCGAATGCTGATTCCAGGGTAATTGGTTCACCACCCTGAGAAATTGAAGTGAGTGCAACGGGTGGTATATAGGGGCTAACTACGATCTGATCAGGATGAAAAGCGTTCACGCCATTGACGCCACCAAAAAACATTTCTCCATGCGCATTCTTATAGTATGCGTTGTAGTTAAATTCTCGCGCCTGGAGACCATCTGCTTCGTCAAAGTTTGTGAAGTTCTGTTCATCGGGATCAAACTGCGAAAGACCGTTATTGGTGCTGATCCACAAATTTCCGAAATCATCTTCTAAGATCCCATAGATAGCTTCATTAGGAAGCCCATCCTTCAGTCTGTAGTGCGTGAATGTCTCAGTTGATGGGTCGAATCTATTTAGCCCACCTCCATATGTTCCAATCCAGATGATCCCTGAAGAATCCTCGAGAATTGAGAAGATGACATCATGGCTCAGAGATTGAGGATCATCTGGATCATGTAGATACCTTGTGAATGACTCTGTTTCACGATCGAAACGGTTCAATCCACCATGGGTCCCAACCCAAAGCGAACCCAATCGGTCTTCATAAATTGCTCCGCCAATGACGTTGTCGCTGATGCTCTTTGGATCGTCAGGATCGTAGAAATAGTGGGTAAACTCCTCCGTCTCCCGATCAAAGCGGTTCAGACCATTGATCGTACCTAACCATAAAACTCCTTCATGATCTTCATAAACCAACCAAACAACATCGCTGCTTATGCTACTGGGATCTTCCGGCTCAGATTGATAATGGGTGAACTGCCTCATCCTTGGGTTGTAACGATTGAGACCGCCACCCCAAGTCCCCAACCAAAGAACTCCTTCAGAATCAATATGCACAGACATCACAACATCGTTGCTCAGGCTGTTTGAAATACCAGGCATGTTTTTATAATACGCCCATGAATTTCGAGCCCTGTCATAACGGCCAAGACCTCCCCCGTTGGTTCCAAACCATAAAACTCCAGATGGATCTTCTGATATGCTCCACACTGAGTTTGCAGAAACGCTCTGCGGAGACCATGGATCTCCCTGGAACAATGAGAACTGCTCACTTCTTCGATCGTACCGACTAACACCACCGTATGCAGTTCCAACCCACAATCCGCCTGCTTGATCTCCTGTAATACAAATAATGTCATTGTCTCTCAAGCTATCTGGATCTTGCGGATCGTGATGATATCGAATGAATCTCCCAGACACCTGGTCAAACCAATGAAGACCCTCATCAGTGCCTATCCACAAGATCCCCCATGCATCCTCATAGATCGCCTTAACATAATCACCAGCTAGAGTCCTGGGGTTGTTTGGATCGTGCACATACGAGATGAAAGTCTCTGATATGCGGTCGAAACGATTGAGACCACCATTGTTCGTCCCAATCCATAATTGCCCTGAATTATCTTCATAGATTGCGCTTACTAAATCTCCATTAAGAGTTAGTGGATCGTTCGGATCGTGCTGATAGTGAATGAAGCTTTCATCATCTCGAATAAATCGATCTAGCCCTGCAGCAGTTCCGAGCCATAAGGTCCCTGCAGAATCCTCAAATATCTCACTGACGTAATTCGCGCTTATGCTCTTGAGATTCTCAGGATCAGCTTGATATACTCGCCATGTCTCCGTACTCGGATCGAAGCGATTAAGACCTGCATATGTCCCCACCCATAAAATACCTGTCCGATCCACATGAATGGCAGTGATCTGCTTGTCACTCAAACTGGTAGGATCATTTGGCACATGGACGAAGTGGGTGAATTGCTCCGTCCTAGGATCAAAACGATTTAATCCGCCACGATAGGTTCCGATCCACAGAATGCCTGTATGGTCCATGAAAAGTGTCGTCGTGACGTTCTCGCTTAACGAATTGGGATCCTCAGGATCATTGCGGTAGGTTTTAAATTCGTAACCATCAAATTTATCGAGGCCATCCTCAGTTGCTATCCAGATGAAACCCATTTGGTCTTGAATAATGCCATGGACCGAGTTTTGTGAAAGGCCATCATCGACTGAGTAGTTTTGAAAGCGGATACGTTGGCCCGGAGAAGCTTGATGTACATAGACCAATCCTGGCTCGTAATCATGAATGCTGCTGATCGTCGGCGTTGGTTCAGCCGTAATCGGGGATTTCTGACCTTCGCAACTAGTAACAGCTAAGCTAACAATGCCAGCAATGATAAGAACAAGGGCATAGCTTATTCGAAAAGAGGATATCGGCCGCATGCGCGGCAAACCAAATGCTTTATCCAACGCTAACACCTCCTGCGGATATGCCCCAATCTCTAAGGACTATCCTCAACGACACCGGTCACATTGTACAACAGGATTCAGAATACAGAAGTCAGTAGCCAGAAGACAGATTTAAGCTATCAGCTTTCAGCGGTCAGCTTTCAGCTTTTAGCTCTTAGCTGTTAGCTATTAGCTTTAAGCTTTAAGCCATAAGCAATAAGCTTTATTCTTTCAACGTTCAGCGATCAGCCTTCAGCCTACAACATCGAATTCAACATTAGTCTCTAGTCCCTAATCTCTAATCTCAAGTGCTTTGGTGAAGCCAAAGCGCCTAGTCTCCCAAACCAAAACCCTCAAAGCCCAAGTGGTGTTAAGTATATCGGGAGGTTCCAATGGTTATCTTGAACTCTCATCGTTGTACATATTGCGGCGGGTGCGTGAGTGTTTGTCCAGTTGAAGCACTCACTTTGCATGAGACACGCCTCGTCGTACTGGAAGAATGCATTGATTGTGGCGATTGTGTCGCTTCTTGCCCAGTGGGTGCGCTGCAGATGGAAACGACTCAACAGCCTTCAGAGCAAAGAGAACCGCATCGCAAGTATGATGCTGTTGTGGTAGGTGCTGGACCTGGTGGCTCAACTGCTGCAAGGACTATGGCAGAGGCAGGGTTATCGGTCCTCCTGCTCGAGAAGCGTCAGGAAATAGGCTCACCCGTACGATGCGCGGAAGGTATAGGTCAAGAACAATTAACATCTTTCATTGAACCTGATCCAAGTTGGATCGCGGCTGAAGTGGACAAAGCTGAGATCACATCGGTGAAGGGGGATGAGAGAAATACGATTCAAGGTTCCGGCGGATCTGGCTACATACTTGAAAGACGAATTTTCGATCGAGTCCTCGCTGAAATGGCGACAGATGCAGGCGTGCATGTAATGGTAAAAACCCCTGCGACAGCGTTGCTGATGGAGGAAGGTCGAATACGAGGTGTTAGGATTCGAGATTGTTTCTCCCAAGGAAATGCCGAGATCGATATTGAAGCGCGGTTAATAATCGCCGCTGATGGAATTGAGGCACAAGTCGGACGTTGGGCTGGCTTGGATCTTCAACTTCCACTTGAGGACACCATGGTGTGTGCTCAATTTTTACTTGCGAATATCGATATCGATCCCACCTGCACCTACTACGAGATCAATCATGATATCGCACCAGGAGGATACGCCTGGGTCTTTCCGAAGGGCGATGGAAAAGCCAATGTTGGTCTCGGCGTCCAGGCTGACCTATGGGAGGAATTTGCTGATCAAAATCCCGAGTGTAGACGAATCGGTCATGGTACTGTCCTGGGTTTCCTGACGCGTTATATTGAATCAAATCCCCGCCTGGAACGTGGAAATCCAGTAACACTGATTACGGGAAATGTACCTGTCAATCCATTATCAAGCAATATCCTCGCAGATGGATTATTAATTGTTGGAGATGCAGCTCGACAAGTGGATCCATTAACCGGTGGAGGAATCTATACCGCTATGACAGCCGGCCAGCTTGCTGGTCAGGTGGCAGCAGGTGCATTATCTGCTAACGACACATCAGCAAGATTCCTAAAAAAGTATCAAGAAGGTTGGGATCAGTCTGAAGGGCGAAAGTTGAAGCGAAATGCCCGATTGCGGCATAAGTTTCCGCCAGAGGCGCGTTCTGATAGTCGTTTCCTCCACGCCTTTGCAACAGCAGTCGGAGGCTGATTCTCAGGAATCAGTAGCCGGTAGACAGTAGCCAGATTACAGATTTTAGCGGTTAGCGGTTAGCTTTAAGGTATAGGCTGTAAGCTGTAAGCTTTAAGCTTTCAGCTTTCAGTAGTCAGTAGCCAGATATCTGATCCCCGATTAACTGATTCCTGATCACCAATCTCTAGTCTCCAGTCTCTACTCAGCCTCCAAATCTTAGGGTACAATCCCGAGACTCTTCGGGAGTTTTGAAATATGCGTTCTGGTTTCGCTAAACTTTCTGATAAATGGATTGTTCTCTTAGCGATCCTATTAACTGCTTTATTGTTTGTTGGTGCCTGCACCCAGGAGGAATCAAGCCCACCTTCGCCAACGCCAACTCACGAGCCGTCCCACACTCCCACTTCCTCACCTACTCCTACCCCATCTGCTACACCCACGCCAACTGCCCTTCCGATTGTCGTGGCTGCCCAAGTTGAAGTTCCCCCCACGGTTCAGCCCGTTCCCCAACGCGGCGCACCCTGCGGGATCGTGGATACCTTCGATTTCCCACTCAATCCACCTGACGGTTTGAACGCTCGTGGAGGCACTGACTTCGGGGTATTTAGAGCACGCTTTGACGGACATCATACTGGCGAGGACTGGGGGTACCTAGATAGATCGAACTTCGGTGCACCCGTTTACAGTATCGGTCATGGAATCGTCACCTATGCCTCGCCCCTTGGCTGGGGAGGTGATAAAGGTACTGTGATTGTGAAACATGTGCTGCCTGACGGAAGCAGTGTGCTTTCATTTTATGGTCATCTTAATGAAGATAACTTCACCCTGCGTGAGGGGGACTGTGTACAGCGCGGTGACCAGGTAGGACAAATCGGTCGCCCCCGAACACCACCGCACCTGCATTTTGAGATTCGATTGCATTGGTCCAATCATGCAGGACCTGGTTATTGGTCAATAGATCCCAGGACAAGAGGTTGGATCGCGCCAACCGAATTCATCGAGGATTTTAGGTTCAGCAGAATTCCCGGTGTCGTATGGTCGCAAATGGCACTTGACGCCTTTCCAAATCCACTTGGAATGGTGGACGCTATGACCTACGCGACAATCAAAGGGCATGAGATCCAATTGATCGATATAGGTTCAGGGGAAGATCGTTCGAGTTACACCCTGAAAATCATGATTACTGACCTGTGGTTCGATTCGGATCAGCGCATCCTCTACATTGCTGATTTCGGTGGACGTTTAACCGCGTACTATATCCCAATCTCAACACCAGGAGATGATCCTGAAGACTCGGAGGACGCACTTAATGAATTATGGCAAGTGGATTTGGAAGGTTATGGATCCTCGACAGTGATGACTTCAGGAAAGAATGGGTTTGCGTTTTCAATGCAAGATCGTATGGTAGGTGTCTCATCTACCGGTCGCCTGATTTGGGAAGCCGACCTCGGTGGAACTCCAATTGCATGGACTGTTTGGGACAACCAGATACTTTTCACGACGAGAAGTAGCGCGGGGGAGATTTGGACGATTACGGCAAATGGACCAGAGGCTTGGGGGGCTTCAGTCGCTGGAATTCCTGTGGTCGTTGGAGAAGAAGCATTCCTCTATAACGAAGAGGGGATTTACATTCTCGATTCAGAATCAAGATCAGCTGAATTAGTCTATTCATTGCCATGGGGCTATCCAGCTTCTGGCGACATCCTCGCAATTCCAGATCGAGGAGTACTAGTCGCCCACAGAGATCAATTCGACCAGAGATTGATTTTCGTTGATGTCAATGGTTCTCTCCAATGGGAACGATCTTATATAGGTATCGGAAGTGGAAGTGCGAAACTCACTCTAATCGATGGTAATCCGTATATTTTGATCGAGAAGAGATTGTCTAATTACGTAGAAGTCGATCTTTTCGCTATTGATCTGGAAACTTCAGAACTCACTCTCATATTCCACGGCGAAGCCCGAAATCCACGGAACGATGAGGGTTGGTTAACTGACATCGGTAATGGCCGTGCACTACTTTATATCCAAGGGAGAAGGCTCCTTCTCCTGGATGTAAATGAAGCGCATGAGGCGATTACGAGATGAGAGCTTTAAGCTCTAAGCTGTAAGCAATAAGCTCAGTAGCCAGTAGCCAGATATCTGATCCCCAATTAACTGATTCCTGATCACCAATCTCTAATCTCTATCGCTTTGGCGGTGCCAAAGCGCCTAGTCTCCAATCTCCAATCTCCAGTCTCTAGTCTCTAATACTTTAGCGAAGCCAATGCGCCTATTCCTCATCGCATTACTATAATATGGACAGGCTTTTTCACCTGTTGGGAGGATTCCATGGCTGAACATAGAAGTAAGAAGATAAGTCGTCGTACCTTCTTGAGAGCTAGTGCCGTGGCTGGTGGCGCATTGATCCTCGGAGGTGTTGGCTATCGCTTATATCGTAATCACCAAGGACGAGATTACGATCCTGAAAGATCAGAAGCGGTGTTAGCCGATATCGAACCAAGTAAGAATCCTTCTGAGCTAACCAATATCATTATTATATTTGTCGATGATCTGGGTTACGGTGATCTTGGTCCTTATAGAGAAGGCTTCATCGAAACACCTAACCTGGATCGTATGGCTGAGAACGGTTTAAGCATGAACCAATTCTACGCTACCGCGCCCGTATGCAGCCCTTCGCGGGCTGGTCTTCTGACTGGAAGGTATCCGATTCGTTCGCACGTGACCCTTCCATTCTATACACCGGGTCATCCAATGCGATATTTATTAATGGGCGTAAGATACTATCCATATGATGTATTGGCCATACCGGAGGACGAATTATTACTGCCAGAGATGCTACTTCGGCGAGGATATCGTACAGGTATGGTAGGAAAATGGCACCTTGGAGATCGGTCACCTAGCTTGCCAAATGACTGCGGCTTTGAATCATTCTACGGTCCACTCGTGAGCAACGACATACACCCGTATCGTATCTACAGAGATTACAACGTAGAGATCGATGCTCCGGTCAACCAGGATATGCTTACTCAGAATCACACTCGAGAGGCGGTGGACTTTATCCGAGAACATGCAGATGACCCTTTCTTCCTTTATCTCTCTCATCCCATGGTCCACGAACCTATCCACGCATCGGATCAATTCCGCGGGCGATCAGATGCGGGCATTTACGGTGATGCTGTTGAAGAACTCGATTGGAGTACCGGTGAGGTTCTGAGGACTTTAAAGGATCTCGGACTGGAAGAACGAACCCTGGTTATATTCACAAGCGATAACGGACCATGGTGGCAGGGTAATGCGGGTATGACAACGAGGGGCCGTAAGCGTAACGTGTTTGAAGGCGGTTTTCGAGTGCCATTTATCGCACAGTGGCCGGGCGTAATCCCCCCAGGCACCTATTCTGATGAACTGTCCGTAAACTATGATCTGTTTTCAACTTGCTTACATATTGCAGGCATAGACGTGCCTGGAGACCGAATCATTGACGGGAAAAACGTTCTACCTGTATGGAGTGAAGGCGCGAAATCGCCCCATAGCACATTCTACTATTACGATGCACACAAGCTTGTTGCTGTTCGTCATCAAAATTGGAAGTACCATCGTAGGCATTGGACTGAGAATGGTGGTTACCCTCTCATATCAGCCGGTCCTTTCCTCTTCGACCTCCAACGCGACCCGAATGAATCATATAGTTTGATCGATTCTGAACCTGAGATTGCCGCAGAGCTATCCAGCATGATGGACGAATGGGATGAGGAAATCAATGAGAACACGCGAGGCTGGTTGACATGACCCCAGAAGAAAAAATGCCTGGTCAAATGGAAATTGGAGACTGGAGATTGGAGACTAGGCGCTTTGGCTTCACCAAAGCACTTGAGATTAGAGATTGGTGATCAGGAATCAGTTAATCGGGGATCAGATATCTTGCGACTGTCTACTGACTACTGAATTCTGAAAGCTTACTGCTTACAGCTTATAGCTTAAAGCTAATAGCTAAAAGCTGAAATCTGACCGCTGATAGCTTAAAGCTTTCCGCTTACGGCTTATAGCTTAAAGCTAAAAGCTAACAGCTAATCGCTAAGAGCTAATATCTTTATCCTGACCGCTCAGGAAGCTATCTTCCCTAAAGTGACAACCTCTGCTATGCGTATTTCGCTTTGCAGCCCGGGCGACGATTAATCCGACGAGGACACTATTGCGCAAGCCGATCAGACTATCTGTCACTCGAGTCTTACGATAGAAATCTTCGATCTCCAACCACAAGTGTCGGAGCTCTCGAACGGCGCGGTTTAAGCGGTATTCACTGCGGATGATCCCAACATAGTGCCACATCAAGTTGCGGATATTCTGCATATCGCCTTGGATGAGTGAAGGGTCGGCATCATAGATCAACTCACTCTCGTCCCAAACTGGAACTTCATGCTCCGTGATGGGTGAATGCTTCAGCCTCTCTCGGATTTGAGACGCAGCTCGATCACCCCAAACCAAACCTTCTAGCAGTGAAGTGCTTGCGAGACGGTTGGCGCCATGGACGCCAGTACATGAGACTTCGCCAACGGCATACAGCCCCGGAATGCTCGTCTGCCCCCACAAATCAACCAGCACTCCGCCACAAAAATAGTGCGCAGCTGGCACCACAGGGATTGATTGTTTCGTGATATCGATATTATGAGTTAAGCACTGCTCATAGATCTGAGGAAATCGCTGCTTAATTTCATCAGCTCCTCGATTCGATGCAATATTCAACAAGACATAAGGATCATCATTCTCGAGCATTTGCCAATAAATCGCTCGCGCTACGATATCCCTGGGTGCAAGATCTCCCCATTCAGGATTATAACTTTCCATAAATGGTTCACCACGTATCGTGAGCAGCGCGCCGCCTTCTCCCCTGACCGCCTCACTTATCAAGAACTTAGTCACACCTGGCATGTGCAATGTAGTTGGATGAAATTGGATATATTCAGCATTAGCCACAAGCGCTCCGGCGCGGTAGGCCATGGCCAAGCCATCACCACGCGCAACTGGAGGATTGCTGGTATTCAGGTAGATTTGACCCAAACCCCCTGTCGCCAGAATCGTTTGCGCTGCCAGGATGCGATGAACACTTTTTGTCTCCTGATCAAAGACATAAGCACCGTGACAAGCCAATGGCTTGTACACTGCCAATGGGTCCACTGCATGGTGCGGAAAGGTGATCAGATCCACAGCAGTATGGCGAGTGAGAAAAGTGATGTTGGGTTGATCTTCAATCCTTTTAATCAGAGCCTTCATGATCGAGCGACCGGTGGCATCACCAACATGTAAGATACGGCGACGGGAGTGGGCTGCCTCAAGACCGTATGCGTAACCACCCGAAGGTCCATGATCGAACTCAACCCCTAGCTCATCAATCAGAAATTCTTTGAGCAATGTAGGCCCTTCTTCGGCCAGTAGTTCTACCGCGGGAAGATAGGAAAGGTCCGCTCCAGCGTGAAGAATATCCTCGACGAGAAGCTCCTTGGTGTCCTCCTCGCCGCGTGTGACGACGCCACCCTGAGCGTAGGTTGAACTGGATTCGTTTGGGTTGGTTGTATTTGAGATCAGAGTGATGTGCCGCTCACGGTCTGACGAGAGACGTAAAGCTGCAGTCGCACCTGCGATTCCACATCCGATGATTAAGATATCCGTTTGCATACATCACCCAATAGCGATCATTCTTTCAACGGCACGCGCGGCTCGAACACGAATATCCTCCGGTACCTCGATTACATATTGCTCTAACTGAAGCGAAGTGAGGGTGTCCTCTAGTGTGATCTCATTCATATGTGGACATCGAACCATGCATAACCGCAGCATCTCCTTCTCGGGATTGGCTGCAGCAACGTTGTCACCCATGGCACATTCCGTCAACAGGAGGTATTGAGGAGCTGTGGTCTCCTCCACAAACTTAATCATTGCATTCGTGCTACCAGAAAAATCAGAGGCTTCGACAACTTCCGGACTGCATTCCGGATGTGAAAGGATGACAACGTCAGGAAATTGTGATCGCACATCCTCGATGTCCTGCACGGTGAACTTCTCGTGAACTTCACATCGACCAGGCCAACCAATCATCTGATAATCCAGGTCACTCGAAAGCTGTTCTTCATCCTTACTCAGAGTAGGGAAAATGATGTGTTTTCCAGTTTCATTGGCAACATTTTTAGCAAGGTATTCATCAGGGATGAAGATCACTGTGTCCACACCAAGCGATTCAACCACTGCGACAGCGTTACTCGAAGTACAGCAAATATCGCTTTCGGCTTTGACATCGGCGTAGGTATTTACATAGGTGACCACTGGAACTCCTGGAAACCGTTTCTTCAGCTGTCGTACGTCCTCAGCCGTGATGCTGGCTGCTAAAGAGCACCCGGCCCGTTCAGAAGGGAGTAATACAGTTCTCTCGGGATTGAGAATCTTCGCGGTTTCAGCCATGAATCTCACACCACAAAAAACAATGATGTCCTTATCAGTTTCCGCAGCCATTCGGCTTAGATATAACGAATCACCTTTGAAATCCGGAATGGTGTGGAAGAGCGCTGGTTCCATGTAATTGTGGCCCAGGATCACAGCGTTCTTTTCTTCCTTCAGTCGGTTGATTTGATCTACCAATTCAGCCTTGTACCGAAGTTCCACATCAGGCACAACGCTGCTCAACATAGCTTTCATTTCCTCGTAAACAGTGTCAACGGACATGGGTAACTCCACAAATGAAATTTATCGATTCGTCCTCAGTCAACGTGCATACTGATGTCGAGCACTGGAGCAGAATGCGTGAGTGAGCCCACGGAGATGTAGTCCACTCCAGTTTCTGCGATACTCGCGACAGTTTCAAGGTTCACGTTTCCAGAAGCTTCCAAAGGTGCGCGCCCTTGAGTATGATCCACTGCGCGTCGCATGGTTTCAAGATCCATGTTATCCAACATAATCCTTGTCGGATGGAGAGAAAGAGCGATCTCTAATTCATTCAAGGTCCTAACTTCAACCTCAATAGCATACTCATGACCATACTCCAGCCTGACCTTCTCCACAGCGGCCTCAATCCCACCGGCGCTGTCGATATGGTTGTTCTTGATAAGGACCATATCGTAGAGGCCCATTCGATGATTTTCACCTCCACCCTGGCGTACAGCATACTTATCAAGAAGTCGGTGTCCAGGCGCAGTCTTTCGGGTATCAAGTATGATGGCATTTGTATGCGCTACAGCGTCAACGAATTTGCGTGTGAGTGTAGCGATACCAGACATTCGCCCCAGGAAATTCAAGGCTGTTCGTTCTGCTGCGAGTAGCACTGGACCTGGTCCATTCACTTTCGCAAGAATCTGACCCTCGTCCAATCGATCTCCATCGACTACATCACATTTGAATTTAACTTTTGGATCAATGAACTTAAAAACGGCCTCTGCTACGGGTAAACCCGCGACGATTCCAGATTTCTTTGTATGGATCTTTCCCCGGAGCTGAACCTCTTGCGCTAGAGTTGCAGCGCTCGTTACATCATTATGGTATGGATCTATCGTAGTTTTCGATATCCCAACCGGTGAAAGATCCTCCGCCAAGCTGATCTCGAGCAGTGCAAGGACAGTTGGATGCTGTAATGATTCTGGCAGCACCTCCAGGCAGGTTTCGAATCGTGTAGCTAGGTCAAAACCATCTTGAGATGGTAGGGCAGTTTTCAAGATAACCTCATTTCTATCGATAGTATATTCTAAAAGGCGTCAAAATATGGTGAGATGTATCACGAAACGATCTCCTCATGCGCGAATGATTCACAAATTCAAATATGCTTCAGTTTATTGACAAACTTTTTTGCTATCGCGATTTTCATTCGTACCATATGAATTTCTTCATTCGACATTTGGGTACGATATTACTCCCTCTCCATTTGGATAAAGCGAGGATCGTACCGCAGATTAGCTTTATAAGCACATACAAAATCTCGCCATTGCTTGATGTTATCGGGCAGTGGTGGGTTTAATATGGTTAAACCAAATTCAAATAAATGAAATAGAATTTGTGATGCATAACAAAGCCTAGAATTCCCCATGCATCACCTTCAGGACAACTTGATCAAAAATTAAGATCCTTTCCTCGTTCCCTGGCCTCCGAAAATTCATTCTCACTCATAGCATTATGGAGCTTCGGTCTCAAATTTGACACAAGAAAAAACTTCTCTAACCATCCTGCCAGGTACTTTGGATGGTGGTGAGTTAGGGAAACCAATCCGGCTGCCTCCCTGTATCTCCATTCATTCACCAGGATCATACATACAACTGGGAGACATCCAACGACATTGCTAACAAAGTCCAATTTGTGGAATCCCTGAACTGTTTTGTAATTGGAGGTTATGCATCTATGAGATCTCTCTTTTGGGTTGGTTACTTTGTGCCTGAAATAGTTTAGGATATTGTAGACCTAATTACTCTATATACCATATATTGTCAATGTTCAAACCAGAATTCATGAAAAAGGATGACATGAACCGGAAGTGGAGGTTATTCCATGGAAAGAAGTAAAGACGAGTTGAATAAGCAATCGCAAAACCACATTTCTCTGGGAAGGAGAGAGTGAAAATGAAGAAGAATACATTTTATTCCAATGCAGTCCTTGCTGCCGTATTCTTGGTTCTCAGTTGGGTCCAACTAGGCGGTGGACCTGTAGGTCTCGAAGCGGAGGCAACTTTTTTGAGAACTCACATACCTGAAGATGGGCCAGATTATCCGATGGATGGGCAAGTCTATTATGATTCCTTTCTAAGGATATCGGTGACAAGTTTGGTTCTTGAGAATCCGGATAATTCCGCGGATGCGGAAGTCCTTCATGACCTCTTTATGAGAACCACTAACTCAAAATCAGATCTCGTGATTCCGGATTATCCTGCAGATGGCAAGGTATTTTAAGTTTCTTTATGAGAGGAGGGACATCAGCCTCCAGTTTGGGGATCCCTGACTATCCATTGGATGGAAAGGTCTTTCTAGATCATTTCTCTTCAGGTGAGTAGGTGAAGATATTAAGCTAAGAATCAAGGTTTTTCAATTAGGGAACCCTTGACATTTAGACAATTTCGGAAAAGTACGTCCGCTGATCAGTCAGTAAGGATCAAAGGGGTGCCGCTTCAAGGTTCATGCTGGCTTTTATCTGCGCCAAATTAATAGAAACTGGAGACTGGAGATTGGAGGCTAGAGACTAGGCGCTTTGGCTGCGCCAAATCTTGGGAGACTAGAGACTGGAGACTAGGCGCTTTGGCTGCGCCAAAGCGTCAGAGATTAGAGATTGAAGACTAGAGACTAATATTGAATTTGATGTCGTAAGGTGAAAGCTGACCGCTGAAAGCTGAAAGCTTTTACACCCTAATCCCACCTACCAATTCATTTACCTCCTGATCGTAGAACTGTGCAATTTCAAGTAGCTCATTTCCACATCATTCTACAGTTTCAGATGCAAAAATCCTCAAGTTGCCATGTTCAAACAATAAAGGCAGCCCTCTCATCACCTTCAAATCTTGTGGACAATTTTCGCAAACAATTGCACAGGGTGAAAAATCTTCATTTAAATATCTCTCGGAAGGTGTGCCGCTCACGATCCACTGGATTTCAAGATCATCTCTCGGCGCTCCAAGTTGCACCCAGAGAAGATACTCCATTGCGGATCCTCCCAGCATAAAACCTACCCGAGAACATTGGATTCTGTTGATCTCATCCGTGATAGCTCGATATTGATCCTCCACCCAAGGGACATTGACCGTGTATAAACTTTCCCGAGGTTCAGAAAGCACACTTTTGAAGGGTGTGTCACTTGCTGAAGGGATGATCGGGCGTGAACGGAGTCCAAAAAGCCATGGCCATGTTGAGAGTAACAGAATAATACCTACTAGATTGTTTAAATACTGCCTTTGAAAACTGCAGACCACACATGCAACGAATGGTGAAACTAATACAAAGAATGGCAAATGATACCTACTTCCAATTATCTGCCATTTGTACATCGCACTGAAAAGGACAAAGCTCCCTAGGAACGCCACTCCATAGAGAATTGCTAGTGTTCCAATGGACTTTCTTTGAAGAACTGCCAGAAACAATGATGCCAGGATTATGTATGCATGTAAATTATTCCCGGTATAAGCTTCATCTGTGATAGGACGATTGATTGCAAAGAATCCGATAGATGTTGTTCGTGGATCACTAAAATCAATTCGAAGTTTCGAATGTATTATGGATATGATTCGATAGATTTGGGCGTTCACTCTTTGCCACGGTGTTCCAGCATGTAATCCTGCATTCTTCACCGTATTTGACAAAACACCTCTCAAGGTGATCAGTTCATTCCTGTGTGTATTTAACAATTCAACATCAATAAGGCTTGAATAGGTGATTGCATTCTGAATTAAATAACCAGCGATAACTACGGCAATCAGAATACAACCAAAAGCAACCCATCGAATGGTATCTCGCCTTCTATCTCTCTTAAGGATGAAGAGAATTACGGCAATTCCAGAAAATGCCAAGAATGGTAATGCTGTGGCTTTTGTAAGGTACACCAAACTGCTGGCCAGACTGAGAAAGACAAGCGAACTTTTCCAATCTTTATCGGTCCGCCTTCTTATGAGGTTGAGAGCTTCCGATGTCGCGCATATCACCCAAAATGCTGCGACATAATCATTCAGAGTGTTGGATGCCTGGGCAATTCCCATTGGCAAACTCACCACAAAAACAGCAGAGATGATCTCAGCCTTTCGATTCCCTCCAAGTTGTTTCGCAATTAATGAAGCTCCAATAACACTCAATATCATCGCCATCCACTGAACGCTATTGACTAGGTAATCACTTTGTGACAGGACATATGGATGTAACATAAGAATTTCCGCGCCTGGGGTTAAACTATTTTCGACCCTGATCCCAGTTGCAAAATGCCATATGGATCTTTCTTGTGCCCAGTGGGCGATCCTGCTCATGTGATAGTGAAGTGAATCGACAGATTGAGGTGGGCTTAGCAACCCTAGCACACCCGTAATAATGATGATGACGAGGATACCGACTATCAATACTCGATCGAACCAAGATTGGGGAAATCTTATTGTAGGAAGTTGGATGGATCCTGTTTTGAGATGCTGCTTTCTCAGCGCGTAGATTGCTACCAAGATGAGAAAGCTCCAGGATAGACCTAAACCCAAAGGCGTTATACCGCTTACGAGACTCAATATCTCCGCGGATAGGATCCCGAATACACCACAGAGGATCGCTGAGCGAAGTGCTGACTGACGCCAACTAGAATCACGATCGAAATTTGCCCAAAGCAACCAGAGTGTCACAAACGCGATAACTGGAAGTATGACCAACATCTAACTAACCTTAATTCAAATGGAGACGGTTCAACCACTTCCTGCGAGTAAGGGGTAACAACAAGAAATCAAACCACATCACGTTTTTTAAAACATTGTCTGATCTTTCTAGTACCAATATGAACCATATGGGTGCGATTATAGCTTTGCTTCCACCTTTGATCCAGACAGCTCTTTCCTTAGGATGCAGTCGATCCAGTCGCTCTCCTATAAGTCAAGTTAACTAATCAATTTCTCCTTAGGGGATTACTATTTCACATCAATCTCGTTTCGAGATTTGAATTCGTTCTATCCAAGATCGGACATCTTCTCTGTCCAGTAAGAGCGCTGCCACAGAAATTCCACAATAAAAAGATATGCCAAGGTTAGACCCTTGGCATTATCTCTACCCTTTGAAGCTCTTAATGTTCTATTCTACACTACAGCTAGCAAATTATTCTATTGTAAATACTGCCCCTATCGTCAACACGTCCCAATTGTAACCTGAAGCTGTCACATTGGAAACTGAAGCAGAATATGAACCTATAAGTGTACCTCCTTGGCCCTTCTTGTTGGGCTTTTGAGTTTGCCACAGCGCTTCAGCCCAGCCGTTTGCATCACTCGGGTTACTATTGAGATCAACAATCTCAGGTCCACCAATCACAATGGACACAGTTGCATTGGAAATTGGTAACCCACTTTCGTCTTTTACAAGTGCCCTGATCACAATCGTGTCCCCTTGATTGAAAACGTTTGTCGGTGTAAATGTCCTTGCCTTGCCCTTCCCTGTGTAAATTCCGGTTACCACCTCGGTTACACCAACACTTGGACCTGACTGACCCTGGTTGGTTGGAGTAGCACAGAAAATTCCACTGAATGCCGTCTCACAGAATGCATCATAAGCCGTGACCTTATAACAATACTCCAACCCATTGGTTAAGCCAGTATCAATGAAGGTTGTAGTAGTCGGAACTGTAATTTCAGTTATGAACTGTGCCTTCCCAGCTTGATCATAGTAGAGGTTGTAACCATCAGCATTTGTCACTTCATTCCACTCGAGTGTTACCTGTGTATGCCCTGGGGTTGCACTAATGAGCGATGGAGTAGATACACATGGTGGTTCAGGTGGAACACCGAATGTTTTCGTTGTCATAAGGAATGGCGCTGCACCTGGCACATTCATATTGAGGGACCAGAGATCCCAAATCGTGTTCCCCCAGGCTTTGAGCTGGGCAAAGAACGGGTCTGTTTGGATGATATACGGTGGATCCCCCCCAGCGCCTTCCCCGGTCAATGTCAAGTGATCTACTCCATTGATCTCATCCCTTAGGAACTCAATGTACTCGCGGCTTGTAGTCTGGTAATACAGGTTGATCTCAATGTAATCCGCATTAGTAGCGATAGGTGCGGTTACGTCATCGTAGCCACCAGCATACTCCTCCGCTGTAAAATAATTCAGTTCCTCTTCACCGAGCCAGACAGGGACAGATATTCGATCACCAGCCTCACTAATGCGAAAACCCTTGGGTGGGATGCGATTATCCTTGTAACGACCATCCGCTAACGCGAAGTGGAACGTTTCCTGTTCACCCGTAAGAGTACTCGAAGGATGCATCTCATAGACAAGTTCATCTAAGTAGACTTCGTTAGGTCCGAGGGGTGGACTGCTAAGGGAGTGGGGCAGTCCCTTAAGGGTTCCAATAGCATAATCGTAAGGATTCACCTCATAGATTAGGTCACCCACAGAATCATAAGCTTTGATGTTGACGAACATGCGTCGACCTTCGGGGAAACCGGAAATGAGTTTATGACCGGTATTGTTCTGGATCCTGAATGAAAGTACACCAGTTGTCGAATTGTATGAAGCGTTTGTTATCGTTGCTGCCAACAACAACTGCTGTTCTGCGCGATCCACACCGGCAAGCAGTGCAACCGGGTCGACACCCATTCCCTGAGACAGATCCAGGGTAAGAACTGCTGGTCCTTGATTGAGGAGTGAGTCATTCATTGGGTCATAGTTAGGTGAACCTGGAATAGCGCTGGCTAACACAGAGGAGACCCAAAGGTTACCCCCTGTTAAGTCGTGTAATGGCTGCCCGCTGTTAGGGTGCTCGATGCTCTCATCGGGTCTTGTCGGTACACCATTCTTGTTGCAAGCCACACCAGTTACATCCCGCATATGGCAGTCTTGACACTTGGCAGCCCAAGTTATGTCAGGTGCTCCTTGGGCTTGAAATTCATCATTCGTCGCTGCCCCTCCCTGTAGGCCATAGGCAGAAAGCATGAACTCAGAGAAGGTGCGTTCAACGTGGAAATAGGTGAATGCAGAGTTCAGTTCTGAATTTAGTGGCTGTGTAGGATCATTGCCAAGATTAGCCAGGATCGGATTAGACACATCGTGACATGTTGCACAGAAATATTTGCTCTTGTGGAATCGGCTGTATTCCATTTGGTGCCTAGCAGCAGCGTCTGCAAAGGAGGCACGCTTGGCAGAATCAGGACTCACGAAGAATTGGCCTGAGCCGCTCTCTAAGTAATTACCTGGAGGCAGATTGTTTGTGAAGAATGCACTGCTGTTGAAATTAAGGATCTCCTGTGCAAGAGATTTATCAAGGGCATACGTAGAATCAGCTGCAGGTTGGGATGGACTACCGCTGGCATTGGTCTCATCCCAGTAAGTTATCCAGTCAGCTCCTTCCCGGGTCCCAGAGTATGTGGTCTCAAAGAATGGGTCCCACATTCGATGACAGAAATCGCACTGCACACCATCGTAATCCGCTCCGGTCATGAGCGAGGCGTTTGTTGGGTCAGAGCGACCCTCCAGCCATCCTTTGGGGAAATGGCATCGTTCACATATGTCGGTTGCATTGGGCGTCCCAACAGCCCAGATCGAATCTTGTGCAGCAACGGTCAGACATGACCAGAAGAGGAAATCGCGCGCCGCTTGTGCCATCATGGAACCCATCCAGTTAAAACCAGATTCAACTGCTGAGTCATATTCCCCGTGGCAATTTATGCATCGGTTTGAAGCTTCCAGATTGACTTGTCCCGGTTGTGTCCCTGGCATGCGAACGAGGGGATCCTGCTCGACTGCTAAAGGATTCCATGCGTAGACACCAAGAACGCCAAATGTAAGGAACACAACGAGGACCAAAGGAATGACGTAAGTCTTCTTCTTTTTCGACATTGGACCACCCTCCTCCAATCAATGATTGGAATTAACTGGAAAGACGGAACTTGTTCAATTCAATAATCTCACTTGATTGTTCGAACTTATGCTTTGTCGCGGTCAAATACGGACTAAATAACGAGAAGAATCACCTAACCAGCTCGCAGATCCCCCAATCCACCCATAATGAGGTTATTGATCTGTTACTTGAGTTCATAAGATTCGATAATAATCTTGTGGAAATGAGAATGACTCTTTTGCTGTGTGAGAGGTATCGTCCAATGGATATTTCCACAAATCACAGGAGAATGGTATTTGAATCTCCCCACGTTGTTTGAAGCAATGGCTTATATATAGAATAAATTATTTTAGGATCAAAATCAATCTCCAATTAAGTCTTGAAGGATTCCCCACAAGTGACTCGTTTGGCGTATTGCAGTTTCTACAGATTCGCAGCAACTTTTGACCGCATTTCTGACAGAACTTAGCGTCCGGTAGATTTTTGTGGGAATAGTTGGGGCAAGTAATTGAATTGACCGTATCTTTCATCACCTAATTCCAATCCAGAAGATCGCATCTAGATAAAGACGATGAGAATTCCAGATTATTGTGCGTTGAGTGGATGAGTGACGAGGCTATTTAGAGGTTTGATCAGGATTCAACTCGTGAAAGTTTACTAAACTCGTAATGAATGGCATCATGACTAAAGAACTAGAAACAATTGAGTACTTCAAAATCATCGCACACCTCAATTTCTTTTTCAACTCGACCATTCACCAGTTGAGATTTCATTGAATATAACCATCGCCTTTAATGCGAAATCAGCCAATATGTTATGTCATTTTCTTATACTCACACTGATTAGAAATACCTCCCCTGAGAACCGATCTCTTGACAACCCATACGAAATACTATAATTTTGAAGTAACAAATTTTGGTTGATTTACGATTCCGCCCATAATCCGATAGTTCCTTCCAGTATATCCAGTTCGATTATAGTTTGCGAGATCTTGAATAAGACCATTTCCCTCATCGACAATGGTAAGTGATAACATTTGAGATAAATATGCTTGTTCATGCATCAAGATTTTGTCTTGAAGCACGTTCACGTAAAGCCGGAGTTTCCACGAACGACCCTTAGAATGCATAAGTCGACACATATGCACTCAGCTTGATAAATCTAATATGGGCTCTGACACTCTTTATTATAAATATAAGGATCAATAGCAATGCGTCTGAAAAGATTGCGGTTGTGGATCAAACTTACCGCGATCCTGTTGGTTCTGGGCATCTTTATAGGATGTACACCAGCGACAACATCTGAAATTGAGCCAAAAGATACTCCCACAAATCTACCGGATCCAACCCTGGAGTCACCCATCATAGCAGCTACCCCAGAACCTGAACCCTCGCCATCTACAACAGCACCTAGTGAAATTCCCAGCCCAACTCCCAAGCCAATCACCCTTATTAATCCTGGATTTGAAAATGGAGAAACAGGCGGAATTCCAACCGGCTGGAACCAGGCAGGTTCTGGAAAAGCTAGTTATCTCGAAGAGAGAGGCCATTCAAGCGATTATCGCCTCACTCATCAGAGCTCGGAAGCCTACCAGGTAGAAACCTGGCAAACTGTATCCGGACTGGAAAACGACTGGCATACGGTTCGGGCATGGGTTCGGTCAAGCGGCGGGCAAAATGAAGTCTACATTGCTCTCAGATGTGGGAGTGACGAAAGGCGCGTTCATGTACCCCCAACCACTCCAGGGTATCGCTGGATTCAACTCGTGGTCTCAAACCAGGTCATGGATGGACAGTGCACCATCGGCCTGTATTCGGACGGCAATCCAGATACCTGGGCTAGCTTTGATGACATTGAATTGGTTACCGGACGATCAGCTCTTTCCATCTTTGGGGCAGACATATCGAGTTTGAAAAAGTCCGAAGACTTCGGAGGTGTGTACAGATACGCTGATGGAATGGAGGGAGACGCCTTACAGATCCTCCTGGATCATGGTTTGAATTATGCTCGCCTACGGGTATTTGTGGATCCGTATGATAGCTACCACGGTACGGAAGAGATCTTAGAGATGGCTATAAGGTTTAAAAGCCTGGACATTCCTTTATTGGTGAATCTCCACTACTCAGATAATTGGGCTGATCCCGGCAAGCAATATAAACCAGCAGCTTGGGAGGATTACGATTTCGAACAACTCAAAGCGGCTCTGTATGACCACACTTTTGATGTATGTACAAGTCTGGTATCTCAGGGTACACCCCCTGAGATGATTCAGGTTGGGAACGAGATCAACGCCGGGATGCTGTGGCCGGATGGAGACTACAACCATATGGACAACCTGGCCGAGCTGCTCAAGGAGGGCTACCGGGCGGTGAAGGATTGCTCCCCTTCTACGCTTGTAATGCTTCACATCGCCGAGGGTGGCGATAACGATATGGCTCAATGGTGGTTTGGCAATATGACTCGCAGAGAGGTCCCTTTCGACGTTATTGGTATCTCCTACTACCCATTCTGGCACGGAACTTTAGGGCAATTACAGTACAATCTGAATGATATTACCGCCCGTTATGATAAAGATGTGATCGTTGTCGAAACCGCATATGCATTTGCAGAAGAGGAAGACGACTTTCTCGAGAATATTGCCAATAGCACGATGGTGATTCCAGGCTATCCATTTACTCCAGAAGGCCAGCGCGAAATGTTGAGAGATATCATGGCAATAGTGCGGGCTGTTCCAAACGGACGCGGTTTAGGCTTCTTTTGGTGGGATGCCACCTGGACAGCTGTCCCTGGCAACGGTTGGGATTCAACGGATCCCGAATCCGGGAATGCCTGGGAAAATCAAGCCCTATTTGATTACGAGGACCGAGCGTTACCTGCAATGGGTGAGTTCTCGAAACCATAGACAAGGGTTCAAACCTAAATTCGGATTGACTATACAAAGTGTGCTGGTTGTGTTCGAAAAACTGATAACCATCTAAACAGGTTGAGCGATGCAACTAGGCGTTTGTTATTACCCCGAACATTGGCCACAGGAGCGCTGGGCGATAGATGCCAAGCTCATGCGCCAAGCTGGAATATCGCTGGTCCGTATAGCGGAATTTGCCTGGGTTTTAATGGAACCCAGAGAGGGTGAGTTCAACTGGAATTGGCTCGATCAAGCGATCGAGGTACTGGCAGCTGAGGATCTTCAAGTTGTCCTCGGCACACCAACAGCATCCCCTCCTCCATGGCTATGCAGGGCACATCCAGATATTCTTCCGGTGGATATTCAAGGTCGCCGTCGCCGGTATGGCTCACGACGACACTACTGCGCTAATAGCACGATCTATCGGCAGCACACTGAGCGCATCGTCTCGTCAATGGCTTCCCGTTATGGAGATCACCCTGCCGTAGTTGGCTGGCAGATCGATAACGAGTTTGGCTGCCATGACACTGCACGCTGCTATTGCGAGACGTGCGCCGTTGCATTCCGACATTGGCTTGAGACGAAGTATGAAACTATCAATGATCTAAACCAAGCTTGGGGTACGATTTTCTGGAGCCAGACCTATGGAGATTGGAATGAAATTGATCCCCCCAACCTTACCATCGCCGAACCCAATCCCAGCCATGTTCTTGACTACTACCGTTTTTCTTCTGACAAATACGTCACCTATCAGCAGCTTCAACTAACCACGCTTAAATCGTTGATCTCGGAACGCCATTTCGTTACGACGAATTTCATGAGCCACTATGTTGATCTAAATTACCATGACCTTGCCAAACCTTTAGATTTCGTGACGACGAGCTCTTATCCAACCGGCCTTGTCGATTTTGGTCCCACTCTATACATGCCCCAGAGCCTTCGACCGGTCTTGGCATATGACGTTGGCGATCCGTATATCACCGGCCTCGGACACACACTCATGCGTGGTTTCAAGCCGGATCGTCCATTCTGGGTAATGGAGCAACAGTGTGGCAACGTCAACTGGAGCAATTACAACACCGGTGTTTCACCTGGAACGATACGGCTATGGACATGGCACGCAATAGCCTCAGGTGCTGAGGCCGTCCTCTATTTCCGCTGGCGAGCTAGTTTGTATGCCCAGGAACAGTTCCATTCCGGCTTGCTTCATCATGATGCCTCATCTGCAGTCGGTTACGATGACCTTGAGTCGATAAAGTTGGATCATTCGCTCATGTCTGAAATTGCTTCTGCGCCTAAGGAAACGCAGATCGCGTTCTTGCTCGATTACGACTCTGTCTGGGCAGTTCACGTACAACCACACCATCGCGACTTTGACTATATGCGCTCTATCTTCATATATTACCGTGCCTTGCAACGCCTTGGACTGACAGCTGACATCCTATCAGTGGATGCGGACCTTAGCCACTACGAGATCATAATCGTACCAGCAGCCTTCTTGGCTACAGAGGAGATTGTCGCCTCCCTCAAAGCCTTCGCTGAAGCTGGGGGCACGGTAATGCTTGGCGTGCGGTCGGGCGCTAAAACCATCAACAACCAATTCACCGATCAACCCCTGCCGGGTCTCTATCGCAATCTACTCGGCATCAATGTGAGCGATTGGCACTCGATACCGCCAGGTATCAGCTACTATCTCAGTTCCAGTATCCCGGACCTTGACGGATCCGCCACGGTATGGGCTGAATCGCTTAAACCTTTAAACTCCGATCCCCAATCACAAGACCCCGACCTCCAAATTCTTGCGCAATATACCTCTGGTCCTTTCAACTCCAATGCAGCCTTGACGGAACGCAAGGTCGGGGCAGGAAGAGCTTTCTACCTGGGTTGGTATCCGAACGAGCAGCAGGCAGAAGCCTTACTGGCCTATGTAGCAGCCCAGGCTGGTGTTCACTCAGTGGTCGAGCTTCCGGATGGGCTCATTGCTTACCAACGTGGTCCTTACCTCATCTTGCTCAACTTCACAGAGGAACCGCAGATTGCAACTGTTAAAGGTAAGTCTATTTCGGTCGGACCACGTGATTTGGAAGTTGTTAATACAAATGAATCATAGTCATATTTGAGGTATCTTCTGATAACAATTGATTCTACGAGAAGGTTAATCAACATGGGGGTTATAATACACTCGCTGTAACGAGAGTTAAGGCGAGGGAAATGAGGAGGTGGAGATAAAAGAATACAAAACGCCGAATAAAAGAATAAATGCCAGATCCGGCCAGGAAAAGAGCCCACTTCATGATCCTGGCAAAATTCTCTAGAGAATAACCACAAGGAGTAAGGAGAAATGAAGAGAAAAATCTGGACTTTGATTATCCTAGCTATGGTCGCAAGTATTGCACTGGCGGCTTGTGCAGGAACCGCTACTCCAACGGCGGAGCCCACGGAGGTCATGGTGGAGCCTACAGAAGTTCCGCCAGAGCCCACCGAAGAGCCTGAGCCAACTGAGGAAGTGGTGGAACCTGTGGCCACCTTGAGAATCTGGGCCGATGATACCCGCACGCCAATCTTGCTCGGACTCGCAGAGGAGTTTCTTGCCGATTACAACGTCGAGCTCATCGTTGAGGATTTGGGAAGAGTTCAAGACATTCGCTCCCAGGTGATCATCGCCGTTCCCGCCGGTGAAGGACCCGACATTTACATTGGCGTCCATGACTGGCTGGGAGCGCTGGTAGAGAGTGGCTTGGCAGCCCCAATCGATCTGGGTGATAAACTAGACGAATTTGTGCAGTCGAATTTGGATGCGTTCACATACACTGACGGCAATCTCTACGGTTTGCCATACGCTTCCGAGAACCTGGGCTTCTTCTACAACACCGAATTAGTCCCCGAGCCACCCACCACCTGGGATGAGGTGCTTGAAATTGGCCGTGCCCTAAAGGCGGAAGGCAAAGTCACACATGCGATCGCCGTTTCCACTGGGCCACTGTACAATGCATTACCGATCCAGACAGCCTTTGGTGGTTATATCTTTGGTGTGGATGAGAACGGTGCCTGGAATCCTCAGGACGTAGGTCTTGATAGCGAAGGCGAGATCGCCGCTGTTACCTGGATGACCGATGCCGTCGCAGAGGGCCTCATGCCTGAAACCTTCGACTATGAAACCGCTCACTCGTTGTTTGAAACTGGCCAGATCCCATTCCTAATGGCTGGTCCATGGGCGCTGGATCGCATTCGTGCCTCCGAAGTGCCCTATGCTGTGGCTCCATTCTTCCCCGATGACGGTGCACCGTTCCTCGGCGTGCAGGGCTTCCTGGTCAATCCATTCAGTGAAAATACACTTCTGGCGCAGGCATTTCTGACCGAGTACATTGCCACTGAAGAGTTGATGCAACTGCTCTACGAATCTGGAAATCGTCCATCTTCGCTCAAGTCTGTCCTTGCACTTACGGACGATCCTGATCTGAAAGCGATGGGAGAAGCTGGTGCTAATGCCATACCGATGCCCAACATCCCTGAAATGGGTTCAGTGTGGAGCGCAGCAGATAACGGTATCACCCTCGCAGTGACCGGAGAGCAGACTCCTGAGGAAGCCATGACGGAAGCAGCTGACCAAATCCGCGCTCTGATCCTCGGTGAGCTGGCCGGCATGGTTAACGTTCCTGGCAGCTACCAAAGCTTGGTTGGCTGCGGCGCAGACTGGGATCCTGCATGCAAAGAGACTGCCATGGAGGAGGGTGAAGATGGCCTATTCTACCTAATTGCCGAAGCGGGTGAGTTGCCTGCAGGTGACTACGAATTCAAAATCGCCTTGGATGGTTCCTGGGCCGTAAACTACGGTTCAGACGGTCAGCAGGATGGGCCCAATTACACCATTACTGTACCTGAAGGCGCTGCGGTAACCTTGATCTATGATCCCGAGACACATCTGGTAGAGATCGTTATCGAGTAACCAGATTGGTTAGACGAAGGCCGGGAAAATTCCCGGCCTTCATTCTATTCATGTATTGTTGAAAAAACACAAGGAGGTGAAACATGGCTGCTAGTGCCTCTCAGGACATGGTCAAAACGAGGGGATCCGCGTCAATTCCGGTTTTGCCTCGACTAGTACGATTAACAATTTTAATCGCCGTAGACGCCCTTGTAATTTGGTTTCTCAACAGACTGGTCTCCCTTGGCTACCTTCCCTTAGCAACTGCGATCCTCATAATTTTGATGTTTCTTAACGTTGTGCTTCTTCGACGGGAGGCTTACCCGGTCCGGTGGATGGTCGTTGGGTTGGTATTTATGGCATTATTCACGATCTATCCGATCTTCTTCACTGTTTGGGTCTCTTTTACGAACTATGGAGAGGGTCATCTCGTCACGCAAGAACAAGCCATCGACCAGATATTGAAAGAGAAATACCTCCCAGAGACGGGTAAGGCATACAGCTGGACTGCCTTTAAATCTCCAGAAGGCGATTATGCACTCTGGCTTGTGGATGAGGAAGGAACTGGATACCTGGCGACACCCGGTGAACCACTCGCTCAACCTCAGCCAGGTGAGATGGGGATGGGTGAGTTCGATAGCAATGACATACCTGAAACGATCGAAGGCTATCAAAGATTGAACGCGATCCAAGCCGCCACAGATCAAAATCTTTCTGAAATCCTTTTCGGTGAGGAAGGACAAACCATCCAGGTTCGATCCCCATCGGAAGCAGCGGAGTTATTGCCCCTCTATGTTTATGATTCCGATCAGGATGCGATGATCAGCCAGGAGACTGGAATAATATTTCAAAACATTCGAGGCGCGTATACTTCACCAGACGGAACTATGATTCGACCCGGTTTTATCGAAACCGTCAATTTTGACAACTTCAGGGAATTTTTCGTTAGCCCCGCATTGCGCGGTCCACTGGTAAGGATCATCGCTTGGAACTTCGCATTTGCTTTATTCAGTTTGTTGCTGAATTTCTCTCTGGGGTTGGCTATTGCTATCTTTTTTAATGACCCTCGGTTCCCCTTCAAGAAGGTGATCCGCACATTATTGATCATTCCATACACCATCCCTGCACTGATAACCATCTTAATCTGGCGCGGAATGTTGAATCCTGAGCTTGGCGTGATTGATCGCTTTCTCGAAGCATTGATCGGATGGGCTCCACCCTGGTTCACCAACCAGTGGTGGGCTAAAGTTGCCATCCTTTTGGTTAACCTCTGGTTGAGTTATCCGTACTTCATGCTGATCTGTAGCGGGTCATTGCAATCCATCCCTGATGATTACTACCATGCTGCACAGGTGGATGGCGCCAGCGCCTGGCAGCAATTTTGGAATATAACTTTACCCCTTCTGTTGGTCGCTGTCGGTCCGTTGCTGATTGCTTCCTTTACGTTCAACTTTAATAATTTCAATTTGATATATCTATTTAATGCGGGTGGCCCGCCCATAGCTGGTACACCCACGCCTGCAGGGCATACGGACATCTTGATCAGCTATGTGTATAACCTTGCATTCTCTGGCAGACGCGGCATCGACTACGGCTTTGCCTCAGCCATCACCATCATCATTTTCTTTATCGTTGGCGCCATCACACTCTTCCAGTTCCGCTATACTCGCATGTGGGAGGAGGTCAGCGAAAATGTCTAGTACGATTTCCATCCAACGGCTTCGCACTTCTGCCACAACACAGCGCAGGTTCAGTATCGGCGTGCGTCTGTTCGTTGCAGCTTTCCTGATTATCTTCTCGGTCTTCCCTATCCTATGGGTCATTTCTGCATCCTTCAGTCCAACGGGTACTCTGGCCACCCAAACATTGATCCCGGAGAATGCAGGGCTGGGAAACTACCAGGAGTTGCTGGCTTCTGAACAGTTCCCATTCTGGACGTGGTTCTTTAATTCATTCAAAATCGCCTCAATCACTTCCATCCTTTCTCTTTCCATCACCACAATAGCGGCTTACGCGTTCTCGCGCTTTCGCTTCCGCGGACGCCAGACGATGCTCAAAGGCATTTTGCTCGTCAATGTGTTCCCGGGTTTGCTGGCGCTTGTTGCTACATTCTTGATGATCTCCCAAATTGGCGATGTCATATCAGTGATAGGCTTGAACACACACACGGCTCTGATCCTGGTCTACTTGGGCGGCGCAATGGGCATCAATATTTGGCTGATGAAAGGTTTTCTCGACACGATCCCGCGCGATATCGACGAGTCGGCTATGGTTGAGGGAGCTACCGACTGGCAGATCTTCACCAAGCTGATCCTGCCGTTATTGCGCCCGATCTTGATCGTCATCGCGATCCTAAACTACATCACCACATATGGCGAGTTCATCCTGGCGCGAGTGCTGCTGAAGAGCACCGAGATGTACACTCTGATGGTCGGCCTGCAGATCTTCACTGGCGCACAATTTCAGCAAAGGTGGGGGGTATTTGCTGCAGGCGCGCTGATTGGTGCGCTGCCGATCATGATCATATGGCTCGTCCTACAGGACCAGATTGTTGGAGGCCTGACCCAAGGCGCGGTGAAGGGATAATTCCTAGAACGAAGATACAAGACACGGGACTCATCGACCCTGTGTCTTATCATTGCGCAAATTGTAGATGAATTCCCGCGTCTCAAGAGCATCACCAATTATTCAAGTGAATGAAAAGCCGCTCAACGATGTTGAGCGGTTCAGGTTCGGATTTATTGCTAAACTAACTTTAAAGTAGCATCAGATTATCCACAGTAAAGGTTCCAAGAAGTTAATTGCCGATATTTTATTTCTCTCCCTTCCTCGATCGTTCTTTGTATACCAATTTCCATTCCCGAGGTGATACCTAAGTTGGTATAAGAGTGGCATCTCTCCCACACCTTCTTCCCTTTCAGGCATATGTCTATTCTCCCTGCTCAGAAAGTCTTTCAAGGACAAAGGCGAGCCTATCTTCGGGCGACTTCACAGGTACCCTCACAACGTTGTATCCTAAAGCAGCGTAATCACGTGACATCCACGAATCGAAATAGGTAGCATATGCGTCATCTCCTGCCCTAACCCCATCCCGCTGATACGGTAATCGGTCGAGAATAAACACTGAAGCGTAGCGATGTTTGAAACAGTCAGATAAACCCTCATTCGGATCCATTCCGGCGTACCGGAAAAAAGCGAACATATCTGGAATGGCACGGTCGAGAAAGATGACTTCACCAGCGTCAATTTCACGTTCACGTTCCAACATCATGTCATAGATTTTATATGTCAAAGAAACCCGATCCTCGCGTATCTCATCGATTGTCCGACCTTTGTCCAACTCTCTCTCAAAGTATTCTCGTGCAACCTCTGGAACCGTCTGGAACCCTGCCTCGGCCAACAGATCGATCAGGGTTGTTTTCCCAGAGCAGGATGCGCCTGTGATCACATGCCAGTTCGTCTGGATCCTGAAAGGAGTTGACAGAATATCTGGATCCAGTTCTGCGTCTCTAAAATCGTGTTGAGAACTACTAGGCATTTTGCGGTCCTCTTACTCAAATCCGAAGGAGAACTGTCTAAATAGTTGATATCCATTTTATTGACGCAATAACCCATCTTCGGACATTATACAAAGAATTGATTTGGATAGAATCGGGTTACTGAATATAAGTAATGCCTAAATACTCATAAACAGAAATATTGGTCATTATCTTACAACCCTTACCCACATTAAGTGTTTCTTCTCTAAGCTCCACTCTTGTATCCGTATCGAGACTTTCGAGTATGCTCGCGCGTTCGGCTTCATCAATTAGCTTTCAATTCCTTGTACCCAATCTATACCTTCAAAACACCTTCTTGGTGATGACATTGCACTATAAGTCTGGTACTCTTTCCAAGTTGGTCAGGTTACGTAGTGGAATAGACCAATAGCGGAGGCTAATAACACAGACATGGAGGATGTTTGAATGAAGAATCCTCAAAAAACCAACGTGGCGCCTCGGAATCCCTTTGCCTCGGACGGCATCTATCCCATGGCCCATGGCGATCCATAAGTCTCGCAAGAATTGGAAAAGCCAGAACACCCATAAGAGTTGCCTTGATGCTCTTAAAGCCTTCCTAGAAGAACCCCACCCAAATCACCCTCTACTTGGTCACACTGTTCGACGAGTGATACCGCCTCCCGGTCGAAAGATGACCCTAGAAAAAGTGAACATCCTTCTCGCAAACTGCCTAGATACTGGAGCAGGTTTGCAAATGCAGACAATTATTTACATCTTATGGGATACATGGATTCGGGCCTCTGAGGTTTGTAATCTAAAACTCGAGCATATAAATCTTGAGGAGAGGCAATTCAGTGTCCTTACAAAGGGGAGTAATTGGGAGATTAAAAGCTTCACACAACCAACAGTTGAAAAACTTAATAAATGGATTCATGAACTGAATAAAACAGCTGGCAAGGACTGTCGGACTTTATTCTGCAATACCGTAACAGGAAAACCACTTACAAGAGATGGTCTCAGAGGGAATTTCAATCGATTAGGGAAACGCTCAGGAATTAAGGTCAGTCCACATGATTTCCAGTGAGGAGGACCTATCTATGCTGCCGAAAGAGGTGTGCCTGATCGTATTGGGATGCTGCAAGGAGGTTGGGAGGATCCGAAACAGTACCAGCATTATACTCGGGGAGCTTAACTGAAAACCGCTGAAAAATGGCTCCCTGGGAATTCATTAAAAGGTGCAGACCCCGTAGCGGCGGGGTCTGCGTATAGGGATGCGAGCTAATGGACGCTTTCGCCTCCCCGAGGTGACCCGCATAGGAATCGAACCTATAACCTACTGATTAAGAGTCAGTTGCTCTGCCAATTGAGCTAGCGGGCCGCGGTCGTTATTATACCAACGCTCATTAGGTCAATCAACGAAGCGGACGAACTCGAAGGCCTCACGGCGCCTTTTAGGCAGAGGTCGCTCAGCTGGATAACCTAACGGCGTTACTGTCACGACGAAATGATCCTGCGGGATGCCTAGGAGTTCTTTGACGTATTCCCGATCCATATCCGCGATCCAACACGTGCCCAATCCATGCAGCTTTGCCGCTAAGGTAAGATGATACGCAGCGATGCACGCATCCTCCATCGTGCGCCCAGTGATGTTCGGATCCGTGCTCACCGCCACCGCCATCGAGGTATTGCCAATTGGGCCACTGTTGGGACTCCTCACCTCCGCAAGGGCTTGAATCTTTTCCCGATCACGGACCACTGTGTACGTGTAACCCTGGCTGTTTCTGGAGGTCGGAAGCCAACGGCAAAGTTCAAAGACCTGCCAAAGCACTTCATCGGATACCAGCCTGTCCTCAAATAACCGGATACTTCGGCGATTAACCAACAATTCATCACCACCAAGAAATGGCTTTGTATCATGGTCGAAGCTCTGAAACTCAATCCGCCTGCCCTCTGGATCTCGCGCGAAGAAATGATATATCTGGTAGGTATCGTTCAACTCCGGCTCCGACTCCGCCAGATCCGACAAGGTTGAATATGCCTGATCTACTTCCTCTTTTGTTTCATAGAAGAATGTAAGAATCCCCGAGAACTCCGTCATTTCACGAGTGCAGAAGCCCACCAGCATATTGCCATGCTGCAGGATGACGCAATCCCCCTGCTGCAGCCAAGTCCTCATTCCGATCCGATCTTGATAGAAAGACTTTATCGAATAGAGATCTTGCGTGTTAAGGAAGATAATCCCAGACATGGTGCCTCCTCCACTCATAACTTTCCATGGGATTATAGATTTGATGATGTGGAAGACAAAGGTTTGGATGATGGAATGGAAGATTAGGGATCAGAGATCAGTTTACCAGTCAAGAAGTCAATAAGTTGAGAAGTAAAAAAGGGATCAGGAACTAATAAACCATCATACTTATATCTGGTTGCTTATAGCAAATCACTAATCTGACTACTGAGCTTAAAGCTTAGAGCTTATAGCTTCAAGCTAATAGCTAATAGCTAACAGCTAAACGCCGCTATTGATTGAACATTTCCAAGAGCACCGGGTTAATCACCGCCCAGTTGGGCGCGAGTACCTGCGCTCCTGAAGCGGTTGTGAACCCGTTTACCATCTCCCTTGAAATGGTTCTGGTATCGATGCCGCTGGCTCCCGCCCTTATCAGAGCCAAACCAATTCTCGGCCACTGCCAAATTGGAAGATCGGTTTCCACAGAACTCATCAAGGCCATCACCGCTCCCGGCAAACGTGTCCAGCTCGTAGGATTCATCAGTTGTTTAAGCATTGAGGTGAGAAAGAATTGTCCCTGGTTCATTCGAAAGAAATCATCCGTCCCCGCTCTGTCCCTTACAAAGGCCAGCGCCTCCTCCCCATTCAACACGTATGTACCGGGAGCATAGCCAGCCATCGGAACCTCGAGTTCGATCTCGATGCCGCCTATGGAATCCACAAAATCCTTGAAGCCCTCGAACTGAAAGCGCACGTAGTGATCGACATCAACTCCAAAATTGGATCGTACGACCTCCATCGCCGCTTCCGGTCCTGTTCCAGGGGAATTACTTTCAGCGAAATAATGAGCTGTGTTGATACGGTTTGCGCCTCCATCGGGCAATTCAACCCATAGGTCCCTCGGGATCGAGAGCATACCGACATAAGGCTCCAAGGGCATCACGGTCGTCAGGATCATGGTGTCCGTCCGACCGAGGGCAGTACCTTCCGGCGTCCGATCGATCCCTAGCAGGAGAATGTTTGTCCTTCCAGGCGCGAAGAAGTAGACGGCGAGCAGTAATAGAGCGACCAGCCCAATGAATACCGTCGAACACGAAAAGCAGCTCCTCTTCTTGGGCGGTTCAGTTATTTCGATGATCCCAGGTGGAGCTGAATAATCCCACGCCATCTTTGTGGGTCGTGAAGGTTTTGTTCTGTCATCCATCAGCATGGTATTCTAACACTACCGGCATTTGGAGTGAATGGATTGAAGGTTAGACAGGGATTAAAGACTGGAGACTGGAGACTGGGCGCTTTGGCTGCGCCAAAGCGTCAGAGATTAGAGATTGGATACTAGAGACTAATATTGAATTTGATGTCGTAAGGTGAAAGCTGATCGCTGATAGCTGACCGCTGACAGCTTTCCGTATCATTTCAATCCCTCCTCTCTTATAATTCCACGATAGCACAGGAGAAAACCTCATGGAAGAGATCTCATATGAAGAATCAATCCTGAAGTGGCGCAAAGAGATGGATGAGCGATTAAGGGCAGAGAACAGCTGGCTTGCGCTTGCAGGGCTTTTCTGGCTTGAGGAGGGCAAGAATAGCTTTGGGACCGCCAAATCCAATGACATTCTCCTTCCATCAGGATCCGCTGCAGAAGAGGTGGGCTATTTTGAATTCCTCGATAGTGAGACGAAGCTGGTTGTAACATCTGACGAAACAGTACAGGTTGATGGTGAGACTTCGAAAGGTGCTAGCTTGCAGCCTGATGTCTCAGGTTCGCCTTCGATCATCGAGTTGGGCGCTCTGCGGATGATGGTTATTCAACGCGGCGACCAATATGCAATCCGCCTGTGGGATAACCAGAGAGTAGAGCGCCAAACATTTGGAGGTCGGCAGTGGTTTCCGATCGATAGGTCATACCTCATCGAGGCGGAATTCGTTTCCTACGACCCACCAAAACCGATAATAATCCCAGACATGCTGGGAAACACAACTGAAGAAGAGAGTTATGGATACGTTGAATTCCAAATCAACGGCCAAGGCTATCAGCTTGGCGCTCTTGGCACAAGCTCTGATGGCTTGTTCCTCATTTTCAGCGATCTGACAAACGGGGATTCTACCTATCCCTCCGGTAGATTTCTTAGTACTTATCCAGTCGAAACAGGTAAAGTCGATCTAGATTTCAACTGTGCAATCAATCCTCCCTGCGCGTTTACAAAGTACGCAACCTGCCCCCTACCCCCAGAACAGAATCGGCTGGATGTCGCCATAATGGCGGGGGAAATGTACAGCAAAGAATAGAGAGGAGAGAGTAGGGATCAGATATTAGTAATCAGAAATCGGTAATCAGTTATTCAGTCAAGAATTCAAGAAGGTAATAAGTTGATAAGTAATAGGTGAAGAGTGATCCATAATGGTGATTCTGTTATCTGTTGTCTGTCTTCTGACTACTGAAGCTGAAGAGCTTACAGCTTATAGCATAAAGCTTAGAGCTAATAGCTAACAGCTAACCGCTCACAGCTTCTCTTTTCCACCTTCCCTGCTACAATGTATTTGCGATGGAGCTCCTACGCCCAACCGTGCGCGCCCCGGAGTTCCCCCAGGCACTCTGGGTCAACACCCACCACCCGATCACATTGGCAGGCCTTCGCGGCCGGGTGGTCCTCATCGATATCTGGGATTTCACTTGAATTAACTGTCTGCGCACTCTGCCCTATCTTCGGGCGTGGCACCGGCGATATGACGAGCACGGGTTGACCATGATCGGGGTGCACACACCGGAGTTCTCATTCGCCCGCGATAGGAGTCAGGTGAAGGCGGCCGTGGGCCGCTTGGGCATCCGCTGGCCGGTGGTTCTCGATAATGAACAACAAATCTGGCAGGCTTACGCTAATCGCTACTGGCCAACCCTCTACCTCATCGATCCCGATGGCTATATTCGCTACCGTCATGTTGGCGAGGGTGGCTACAAGCAGACAGAGGAAGCCATCCAAGAGCTCTTGCGAATGGTTCAACCACAGTTGGAACTCTCTCCAGTCATGGAACCCATCAGACCAGAAGATGCACCTGGCGCTGTATGTTTCCCCACGACACCCGAGCTGCACATCGATTCATTCGGGAACCAACAACCAATGACGACCATTCCCGCACTCTTCGAATTCCCACAAGAGTTTTCAGAGGATCGCTTCTACTTGCAAGGTTGGTGGAAGCAGGAGAAGGACGGGTTGACAATGTTAAGTGATGAAGGCTCCATACTTCTCCCATACAGAGCCGCTTCAGTCAATGGTGTCTTCTCCGCTTCTCCTGATCCTGTTGAACTCAATCTTGAACTCGCGGAACCCCGCATCCTGGAGATCCACCAGGACGGAGAACCGCTACTAAAAACGAATTTCACCGAGGATCACTTCCTCTCCGAGGGCAATGCTAGGGTGCGCGTCGATCACGCTCGGACCTATGCACTTGTCAAAAATGATGATGTTCGTTCACGCGAACTCACGATAAAGATTAATGGCTCCGGCTTTACAATGTACGCATTCTCTTTCGGATCTTGTATCGTTCCTGAATCCTTTGGTGAAGAACCAGAATAGGAGAGAATCCTTGCTGCGATCCATTCTCATATACTTATCACAAGCAAGTTGGGCCAGGAATATTGTCACCCGCTGGAGGTTCGCCCGAGGGGCTGCGTCACGTTTCATCGCAGGTGATACGCTGGATGAAGCCATCCAGGCGATACGTCGTCTTAATGACCTAGGGCTGCTCGCCACCCTTGACCATCTTGGTGAGAACGTTACCAACCTTCAAGAAGCCTCTACAAGTGCAGATATCTATAAGAATTTATTGGAGACCATCGAGCATGAAGGTGTTAAAGCGAGCGTTTCACTGAAACTCACCCAATTGGGTCTTGGGATCCACTATGGCCTATGTCTGGAAAACATGGCAACAATCGCCGAGAAAGCCTCCGAGCTCGGTAATTTCGTTCGAATAGACATGGAAGATTCCCCAGTTATTGATCAAACCATATCCATTTACCATGACTTGAAGAAGAGTGGATTCGAGAATGTAGGGCTTGTTATTCAATCCTACCTTTATCGGAGTGAGGAAGATACATCATCCTTGCTGAAGGAAGGAGCACGAATCCGTCTTGTAAAAGGTGCCTATCAGGAGCCGCCTGAGATCGCTTTCCCATTGAAGAAGGATGTTGATAAGAACTTCGATGTTCTCACCAGGATTATCATCGATTATGCGCAGATACACGGCTCACAATGTGCTTCTGATGATGGCAAGCTCCCACCAGTCACAGCAATAGCCACCCATGATGAAGATCGAATTTCATTTGCATGTGATTATGCGGAGAAGGTCGAATTTCCACGTGGAGCGCTCGAATTTCAGATGCTCTACGGCATTCGCACGAACCTCCAATTGTCGCTTGCAGAACAAGGCTATCCAGTCAGGGTCTATGTTCCTTATGGAACGGAATGGTACCCGTACTACGTCCGAAGGCTGGCTGAACGTCCAGCAAATCTCTGGTTCTTCATATCCAACTTTTTCCGCCGTTGAATCGAAAGGAATATCATTTCCTGCATTGAGGACATATGAAGGCTATAACAATGAATTTAATGGATAAAATCGCGCTCGTTACTGGATCCGCGCATCGTGTCGGCAAGCATATTGCCCTTGCACTAGCCGAAGAGGGCTGCCACATCGTGGTACACTTCCATCATTCGGACAGTTATGCAATCGAGACCGTTCAAGAAGTAGGTAGATTCGGCGTTCGCGGAGCAGCCGTACAAGCGGATCTCAGCCATCACCAAGGAGTCGTTCACCTTTTCGATGAGGTCGATCGGTCATTTGATGGCTTGGACATCCTTGTTAATTCGGCTGCAAATTTCAAAGCTGGAGATATTCTGAAGCTTACTGAAGAAGATTGGGATCAAACCATTGATTTGAATCTAAAAGGTGCATTCTTCTGTCTGCAGCAAGCTGCTCAACGCATGAATGCAAGTGGTGGGGGTGCAATTGTCAATATCAGCGACATCATCGGACGAAAACCGTGGCCTCGATACCCCATCCACAGCATCAGCAAGGCTGGCATAGAGATGTTGACGAAGGTCGCAGCCCTAGCCCTGGCGCCTGAAATACGGGTGAATGCTGTTGCACCAGGTTATGTTCTACGCCCGGAGGGTATGGCCCCAGAGCGTTGGGAATCGCTCGTACAGGATTCACCTTTGGAAAAGAGCGGTTCACCATACGATGTCGCACAAGCAGTCATCTTCCTCTTAAAGAATGAGTATGTGACGGGGGAGATCCTTGTTGTAGACGGCGGCATGCAGTTTATTTAAGGGAACTTCTACTTGAGTGATAGAGTTCAACACATCCATCGGCGATTGGTAGTCGAGGGAGAGAAAGTACTCACTTTCTTCTACGCGCTCTCCAGTTCAGATTGGGATCGGCGGGTTTATCACTCGGATCATGGATGGACCGTTAAGGAAGTGCTCTCACATTTCGTCTCTTCGGAGATAGCCTATATCCGTCTATTTGAAGATATCCTTAGCGGTGGTAGTGGTGCCCCGCATCACTTCGACGTGGACTCTTTCAATCGCACCGAAGTGGATGCGTTGAACTCTATCAAAGCCCATGATCTCCTCGAGAAGTTTCGAGAAGCACGGGCTGAAGTTGCTCAAATGGTCACGGAGTTGAAAGATCTCGATATGCAAAAGACCGGTCGGCACCCTATGATGGGTGTGGTTAAGTTAGAAAAATTGTTTAAACTCCTTTACCAACACAATGCAATACATATGAAAGACGTACGTAAAGTTATCCTTTCTAAGCCTCCGCTCACCTCTGTCGATGCGGAGTAGATTTGGGGCAATCATGGAAAAAGGAAAATCTGCGCGAGTTGAAGACATACGAAAGTACATCCTCGAAAAACATTCAGAAACTTGGCCAATATTGGAGGCTCTGTCGCCTGCAGATCAAGAGAAAGAAGTCTATGTAAAGAGTGACGTAACATGGACAGTTCGTGACATCGTAGCCCATTTGGCTGATTCTGAAGTGGGTCTTCTCGGTCAGGCGAAGCGAGTTGCCGTAGGTAAACCCTCATTACCGGAGGATTTTGACCTCGATCGTTGGAATCGAGGTGTTGTCCGAAGGACAGCTGATAAATCATACTCCGACCTCCTTAAGCAAATCCTTGAAGCACATCATGGTGAATTACAATTCCTCCAGGAAATGGATGAAGAGGTATTGGATCTTCGAGGCCGGCATGGTTCAGGAGTTAATTTTTCCGTGGAAGACTTCTTGCGTCGAATACCTCAACATCGTTGGGAGCACACCCAGGACATCTCGGAGGCAATTGGGTAGTAACGGATGGAACACTTTCCCATTCATGATTTATTCGTCAAAGCGTTGGAAAAGCACGATGCCGGCGACTTGACGAGGCTGCCAGTCCTTTCATTCGATGACCACATCCTTCGACAATTTGGATTTGTAGAGGCAATATGGTTATCTCCAAATTTTATGACGGACATGGTTCTAAGAGAGATTGCAGATGAAGTTTGGGCACTAATAACGGGACAAGTAACCTTTACTTGGCATGACCTACGCAGCACATCGCCCACATTCGGAAGTAGCTTCCAACTGACGTGTGAAGAGCCTACATTGGTTCTGGTTCCATTCGGTGTGGAATTTAGCCAACGCACAAACTCCGAACCTGCATTCCTACTTCGGTTTTCGACCCATCCAGAGAATGATTCAGAGTATCCGCAATCTAAGAATCGGAGCGTAACCTGATGGCAATCACCTGGCGACAAATCTGGCTTTTCATCAGGCTCAGCCGTCCATTCTTCCTTCTAGGAGGGATCATTCTCTACGGCCTTGGTGCCGCCATTGTCGACTACCTGGGAAGGCCCCTTGATCTTTCCACATACATCATAGGTCAGCTCATCGTCACGTTCATTCAACTGATGACCCACTATTTAAACGAGTACTCCGACGCTAAGAGTGATCGAGAGAACCCGAACAGAACCTTTTTCACTGGTGGCAGTGGGGTTCTTGGAGAGGACGGACTGCCACGAAGGACCGCGCTCTATGCAGCCGCCTTCTGTCTCGCCATTACTGCCACCTGTGTGATCCTGCTGATCGCCAATACACGGGTCTCAATCCTTTCATGGATTGTTCTCATTCTCGCTTTCTTAGGATCATTCTTCTATTCATTACCGCCTCTTAATTTAGCTAGATCTGGCTACGGTGAGTTCACAACATCCATCATCGTCGCAGGATTGGTCCCAACATTCGCTTATACACTGCAGACTGGCGAGGTCCACAGGCTTCTTATCATGTCTACCACACCACTCGTCGCGCTGCATCTGGCTATGATGATCGTCATTGAACTCCCTGATTACGCGACTGACCTGAAGTACAACAAACAAAACCTCGTAATTAGAATTGGTTGGTCTTCTGCCATGCGGTTACACAATGTATCCATCCTTTTCGCCATAGGAAGCTTTATCGTTGCTTACTTCCTGGGGATGCCGCCCCGCGTATTTTTTGGAACTTTAATCGCATTACCCCTTGCCGTTGCACAGGTTTGGCAGATGTACCGCATCAGGCAAGGTTATCCCCCCAATTGGCGTGTGCTGACCGCTAACGCAGTTGTGCTATTTGGACTTACCGCGTACCTTGAAGTCGTTGGATACATTCTGAGTTAACATGCCTGAATTCTTACGTCTTCTTCCACCAGATGAAGCAAAATCCACATTTCTGGATGCAATTTCAACTGCCTCCCAGCCACTTATTGACGTCGTTCCTACAGAGGAGGCGCTAGGCCGCATCCTCGCAACGCCAATAACTGCTGGGGATCCATTACCACCATTTGCTCGATCCACTGTGGATGGTTACGCCGTCCGTGCTGAAGATACATTTGGCGCCAGCCAATCACTCCCCTCTTACCTGACGCTGGCAGGTGAGATCCATATGGGGACTCAGGCTGAACTACTCATTGAACCAACGCAAGCCGTGCTCATCCACACCGGAGGCATGATCCCCGATGGTGCTAACGCTGTGGTCATGATCGAAGATACCCAGAAATTTGGTGAAGATCAAATAGAGGTTTTGAAACCTGTTGCCCAGGGCGAGAATGTTTTGCAGAAAGGTGAAGATGTAAAGAAAGGCGAAATAGTGCTCGATGCTGGGACAAAGCTCCGTCCACAGGAGATCGGTGGACTGATGGCATTAGGTATAACGGAAGTACAAGTCGTTCGTCGTCCGCATGTGGGCATCATCTCCACAGGCGATGAGGTTATCCCACCATGGGAGGAGCAGCGACTAGGTCAGATTCGAGATGTGAATTCATACACACTATCTGCACTGGTGACGAGATTAGGAGGTACTCCGGTAGTAAGGGGGATCGTACCCGATCAATACGATGATTTACTCACAATAGCAAAAAAGGCTCATGCCGAAGATGATGTCATCGTCATAACAGCTGGATCCTCCGTCAGCACACATGATCGTACGGTAGATGTCGTAGGTGCATTGGGTCAGCCAGGCGTCCTTGTCCATGGAATCACCATCCGGCCCGGTAAACCAACCATCCTGGCAGTTGCAGATGGAGTCCCAATTATCGGCCTTCCAGGTAATCCAGTCAGCGCACTTGTGATTGCGGGCCTCTTTCTGACACCGGTTATTTCTAAGTTGCTTGGGATGGAGGGAAAGATACTATCTCCTCAAATCCCAGCTGTACTCTCAGTGAACATTGCTTCCGAGACTGGACGCGAGGATTATGTACCTGTGAGCATCACCAAAGTTGAGGGTGGGTTTTCTGCGGAGCCCATTTTCGGACGGTCAAACTTGATCTTCACGCTAGTCCGCGCTGACGGGTTAATCCGCATACCACCTGAATCAACCGGTTTATCGAAAGGGACGGAGGTCGAGGTACTCTTGTTCTGAGTCTCGATGGTTAGTTGTGGGAACAAAGATGAGTGAGAACAGATCACGGAACAAAATTTATCTTGAGGATATCCCGCTTCAGGATGCATGGGCGAGCTTTATCGAAACCCTCGAAGAGGCTGGATTGTGGGAACCACTTGGGATCGAGGAAATCCTTGTTCAAGAAGCCCTGGGGCGGATCACTGCCGAGCCGATCTGGGCTGACATCTCATCACCCCATTACCACTCCTCAGCGATGGATGGATATGCAATCCGTGCAGTTGATACAGCAGGAGCAAATGACCGCTCACCGGTAACACTTGAGATTGGCACACAAGCCCTTTACGTCGATACCGGTGATCCGATACCTGAGTGGTCGAACGCGGTAGTACCCATTGAGAACGTTGAGCCTGTTGGGAAGACAGAACAGGGTCGTGCGGTAGAGGCCATCTGCATCCGAGCACCTCTATCGCCTTGGAATCACGTTCGCTCGATGGGAGAGGACATGGTCGCGACAGAGTTGGTTCTCCCTTCGGGGCATATCCTTCGCCCTGTTGACCTGGGAGCCATCGCAGGAAGCGGTCATACGACAGTACAAGTCTGGCGAAAACCTCGTGTCACCATCATCCCCACAGGGAGCGAGCTGATACCACCTAGCCCTGATGCCGCTCCTGGGGAGATACTTGAATACAACTCGCTAGTTCTCGGAGCACAGGTGGAATCTTGGGGAGGAGTGCCAATTCGTCGCCCCATTATCCCAGACGATTTCGATCGTATCTGTTCAGAAGTAACTAAGGTTGTAGAAGATTCCGACTTGATTCTGATTATCGCAGGATCCTCCGCTGGATCAGAGGATCATACAGCAAAGGTTGTCACCTCTTTAGGGACGCTTCTCGTCCATGGGGTTGCGGTCCGACCTGGACATCCTGTCATCCTTGGTGTGATCCAGGCTTCAGAGGAGTCATCTTCCGGAGGGAGCCCACGAGCAGTCCCTGTTGTCGGTGTGCCCGGTTACCCGGTCTCAGCAGCTCTCACTGGTGAAATATTCGTTGAACCGCTTCTGGCTCAATGGCTCGGTCGTCAAAAACAGAAGCCCCCCACCATGCGCGCAATCATGACTCGCAAAATCCATTCGTCGCTCGGCGATGACGAATTCTTGCGTGTGACAGTTGGCCAGGTCGGGGATCGACTCGTCGCTGCGCCGCTCTCGCGAGGTGCCGGCGTAATTACCTCACTGGTGCGAGCGGATGGCCTCGTTCGTATCCCTAGTGGCGCCCAGGGAATCCACGCTGGAGAGGAAGTAGAAGTCGACCTTTATCGAGATCCTGAAGAAATTAGAAAAACGATACTCGTATTAGGCTCTCATGATTTGACATTGGATCTCATCGCACAGCACCTCGCACTCCGCGGAGCGAGGCTTGCGTCGGCAAACCTTGGAAGCCTCGGTGGATTATTCGCATTACAGAGAAAAGAAGCCCACCTTGCTGGAAGCCACCTATTGGATCCGGAAAGCGGTGAGTATAACCTGCGCTATGTCGAAGAATACCTTTCGGATTTGTCCTTAATCATCCTCGCCCTTGTGAACCGTGAACAGGGATTGATCTTACAAAGTGGTAATCCCAATGGGATTCAGAAGCTTGAAGACCTCTCCCACAAGCCTTTATCATTTGTAAATAGACAGCGAGGCTCCGGCACGAGACTGCTCTTGGATTATCACCTCGAAAGACTCGGCATTCCGACTGACGAGGTCCAAGGCTACGATCAGGAGGAATACACACATCTCGCAGTATCAGCAGCAGTTGCCTCTGGGAGAGCTGACTGCGGACTGGGGATCCGTGCAGCTGCAGCTGCCCTAAATTTGGACTTCATCCCACTCTTCAATGAGCGTTATGACCTCATCATTCCACTGGAGCACTACACGTCGCCAAAATTAGTTCCACTTCTCGAAGTTCTGGAGGATCCGATTTTCCGCAGTACGGTTGACTCACGACCCGGGTACGATGCAAGCGTAATGGGAAAGATCATCGCTAAGATCGAGCATTGAGGTTCTGGCGCTCGTTAACTTGGTAATCTTGAAATTACTTGAACACCCTTGTTGAGACACGAACTCAATTATCAGGAGGAAAGATGCCGATTCCACCAGTGGGTGATAATGCACCTAACTTCGAAGCACAAACAGATGCGGGTGAGATTTTACGACTTTCAGACTTCCAAGGAAAACGCGTTGTGCTCTACTTCTATCCGCGTGCAAATACTGAAGGGTGCACAAAAGAAGCTTGCGGTTTCCGAGATGATTACAGCGCATATGAAGGCCTAGATGTAGTCATCTTGGGCGTTAGCCCTGACACGGTAAGAAAGCAGTCGAATTTCAAGAACAAGTACGACCTACCATTCACATTACTCGCTGATCCAGATCACGAGATCGCGGACTTGTATGGAGTTTGGGGGCCCAAGAAATTCATGGGGCGCGAATTTGAGGGGGTTCTAAGGACAACCTTTATCATCGATGAAAAAGGGTTGATCCAATCCGTGTTTGAGGGTGTAAAACCCGCAGGACACAGTCAGGAAATTCTCGACGCCATTAGAACCTAGAATTCAGGCAAAACAAAGAGTTCACAACGAAAAGAACTCGCAAAGAACTTAGATTTCGTTAAACTCCCCAGAAAAAACGCAGTGGAATCGGAATGAAAACCAGGAAGAAGATCAAAATTCCGAAGAGTGCGAGAGACCTTCGGCCAGGGTCGAGGGGCGTGATATCGTCCAGTGGCTGCGCATAAGTTCTACCCAGGAAGAAGATCAGTAAAGCCCATATCCACCAACCCGACCAGATAAATCCAAGAGCGACCAGAGCGACCACAATAAAAGGCCAAAGGCGTCGTGCTCCCTTACCCCACAATACGTAGAGTACATGCCCTCCATCGAGTTGGCCAGCCGGAATCAAGTTCAATGAGGTAACCAACAAACCTGCCCACCCTGCCCAAGCTATTGGATGAAGTGTGACATCCACACCACCAAATGGCGCTGGCAATCCAGTGAAGAAATACCTCACCCAATAGATAAGTGGATTTACCCCTCCGTAATCCGCTGGAGCAGGTAGCAGTTGGCCAGTCACGATGTACTTACTTGCCAGGTAAAAGATTGAGTTGCCCTCAAATCGGATTCCCCAACCAGGCGGGATAGTATCCCAAATCGGTCCGACTTCGGATATCGAGAGCCCATAGAGGAGGATCGGGATCGCTAATACCAATCCTGCAAGTGGACCTGCGATGCCGATATCATGAAGGACGCGCCTATTGCGTGGTGGTGCTTTCAGCCTGATGAATGCACCCATAGTTCCGAAGTAACTGATAGGTAGCGGTATAAAATATGGCAATGTTACCGGATGGTTGTGGTAACGAGCCGCTAGATAATGACCGAACTCATGTGCAAGTAATATTGCCAACAAGCTAATGGCGAATGGTAGACCAATCGGTAAAGCCCGAATGGCCCCCATAATAGGACCATACTGCTCAATCAACGCTGGCGCTTCAGGTGAATCCAGGGCACCAGCGAGCATCATGCTTCCCAAGGTTAAAACAAACAGACCGATATTGATCCATGGGTTCGAGGGTCCGGAGACATGAACGCCTTCTAGACCCAAGATCACATCTGCATCTTCATCGGAACGAAAAACAAGCGTCATTCCTTCTTCAGAGAAAATTGGCTCTAGATCTGAATATGCTTGCTCAGAGTCACGGATCAATTTGCCCCTGTAGCGAACCGAATATTGGTCATTAATTCCGCCGGAGGTCATATCCTGAACGATCATGACCCGATTGACGGCAGGAAGTAGTCGTTCAACTATGCCTTGTTCTTCCTTGATCTGCTCCATCGAACCTATACCATCTCCGCTAAATAGTAAGGCGGGAGTGGATGGGAGTCGAACCCACCGCGGCCCGCTGCGCGACCCGCCACCGGTTTTGAAGACCGGGGAGCCCACCGGGACCCAACCACCCCCGAATCATGAACATGCAATATGTGATTTGACCTTACGTTCCCCTGGGTTAGCTATAAACACGATTATCAACCTGCATGACAAGCATACCCTAACCATGTTGGAGTGACAAGGTTTTTGCCCATTCGTCCCATAATCATTGAAAACCTGCTACAATTCCGCAATGTTTCTCCATCGGAGGTACATGTGCGGTTACAAGGCAAGGTAGCAATTATCACGGGTGGTGGTCGTGGGATTGGACGAGCTTTGGCCCACGGTTTCGCTGCGGAATGTGCAGATATCGCTCTCGGAGCTCGAGCAGAGGAAGAGATTCAGAAGACCAAAGAATTAGTCGAAGAGAGTGGGCGTCGATCCATCGCCATCAGATGTGATGTCCCGACGAAGATTGTGTATGAGGGATGGTCGAGGAAAGATTGGAGACATTCGGGAAAATTGATGTTCTCGTGAATAACGCAGGGATTGGTGAAATGCGTCCAATCTGGAGAATTACCAAGGCGAATTTTGAACGGATGCTCGCAGTGAATGTATTGGGCACATTCCTTTGTACAAGGCACTTTTGGCTTCCGATGCGAAAAGCCAATGATGGTTCGATCATCAATGCATCCTCACTAGGAGGAACAACAGGCTATCCATTACTTAGCACATATTGCGCCAGCAAGTGGGGCCAGATAGGATTCTCCATTGCCTGTGCTGAAGAGGGTAAGGTTGACAATATTAGTGCTAATGCAGTAGCTCCAGGAAAAGCAGATACCGCTCTGCGTGCACAGATCAAAGAGGATAAGTCCCAATTATTGAAAGCCGAAGATCACGTTGGAGTCTGTACCTTTCTAGCCAGCGAGGAGTCCAGGTTTATCACCGGGCAGGTCGTCTCGGAGGAATGGTTTGGTACGAATTGAAGGAACAAATGGAAACTAAAAATAATACTCAACTCTCACACATGGATTTTCGTTTATTGCGGAGTATTCGTAACAAGAACCTGCGCTGGTTTATGTGTTTCTTTATCGGTGCCGCATTACTGACTGCTTGCGCTTCGACGACAACCTCAGCACCGACAAATACTCCACTTCCAACGCGGACACCACCTCAATTGGGACCTAGTTCCACGCCCGAACCCTCGACACCTACACCAACTCCCCAACCAGCGCTTCCTACTGCACTACCGATCCCCCCTGTTTCGGATGCAGATTGGACGCGGGGACCTGCTGATGCGCCAGTCACTCTAATGGTTTATTCTGATTTTCAGTGACCTTACTGCGCACAACTTGCGCCCGTGCTGGCGCAACTCGAAGAACTCCATCCAGACGAACTCCAAATTGTGTACCGACATTTCCCGTTGCTGAGTATCCACGACAAAGCATCCATCGCTGGGCAGGCTGCTGAAGCAGCTGGATCGCAAGGATCCTTCTGGGAAATGCACGACTTGCTTTTTGGTCGTTTTGGAGAGTGGGCGGGTCTTTCACCTGAAGATTTCATGAATTGGATTGAATCGTCAATCGGAGATCTGGATCTCAATCAGGACCAGTTCCTCGAGGATCTCAATAGCGGGCGTTACGAATCGGTCATGCTGGATCACTTTGAGACTGGTCTGGCTTCCGGATTGACGGGCACACCTTTTCTGCTTATCAATGGTGTTTACTTTCAACTCGCCCCAGACCTAATCCCTTTGGAAGCTTCTATTCGACTACTCCTTCTCGAGGATGAAATGGAGGCGGAATATCCGCCCATGACCATTGAGCCTGGCACGGATTACATTGCACGACTTCATCTCGACCAGGGCGATGTTGTCATCCAGCTTTATCAAGATTCTGCTCCATTAGCAGTTAATAGCTTCATTTATTTAGCTGAGAAGGGTTGGTATGATGAGAACGCCTTCCACCTGGTTATTCCTTCAACGCTGGTGGCAACAGGCGATCCAAGTGGTACAGGCTTCGGGAATCCGGGATACACATTCCCAATTGAAACAGATTCTGCATTAACTTTTGATGAAGCTGGTATGGTCGCTATAAGCAGCATCGCTCCAGATATGAATGGAAGTCAATTCTTCATTACACTTGGACCATTATCCTCTCTTGACGGCTCTCGGACAATTTTCGGGCGCGTGATAGAAGGTCTTGAGATCTTGGAAAACCTTGAGGAAAGGGATTCTCTCACGCAATTAATGGAGACTCCAGAAGCCATAATCAGATCGATCACCATTGAGGCTCAATGAACACGACAAAACGAGAAACCTCTTTATGGGATTGGGGATTCTTAATCTTTGTCATTGCAGGCACGTTCACAACTTTTATTATCGCCGCTGTCTTTGCGATTGCAGCATTGTTTTCCGTGCTGGGGGGTGACGAAGAAGCGTTACCCGCCGCGATCTGGGGCATGATCGCCTTCGCCTTTTTAGCTCTCTGCGGAATACCGGGAATTTATACAGGCGTTCTTCGACTTAGCAGTAATGAAGAGCTAGGACAAGCCAGGACCACCCTTTTTACAGCGATATCTATTCTATTCTTTGGAACAGCCATCATCCTGGGATTTGTAGCCTATAGCCTAGGTGTGATCTCATTGATTTTAGGACCGTTGGCGCAACTGCTCGCAGCTACCGCAGCCGTCCTCTTCATCGTTCAAATCGCACGTCGAAATGGGCCGACGATTACTCAGCGGAAGACTTGGGGGCAATTCCTTATTGGCTTATGGCTCGTTCCACTCATTGCATTGGTCGTTGAAATTATCCTTATCGTTCCAGTTGTACTAATCATAGGTTTTGGTGCGCTTTTTTCAGAAGGTGGTCAGGACATCACAGAATGGCTGTTGGATCCTTCCTCGTCTGTCCTTGAATTAGGCGATACGCTAAACTCCCTTGTGCTGGAGCCATGGTTCATCCTTTTGGTACTTATCTTTTTTTCTTTCCTCGTTCCCCTGGTAGAAGAAGTTTTAAAGACTATGGCTGTCTGGCCACTGATCTACCGTGGATGCTCATCAGCCGAAGCATTCTTAGGGGGTGTCATTGGAGGAGCAGGATATGCCCTGTTCGAGGCTATCTTCCTCTTTCAAGAAGTCGATGCCTGGCTACCAACGATGATCGGTAGGGGTGGAGCGACGATCATGCATGCATTCACGGCGGGTATTGCTAGTTGGGGACTCGCCGAAGGATTTAATACGAAGCGCTGGTGGCGGACAGTGCTTGCCTTTGTACTAGCAATTGGATTCCATGGATTGTGGAATGCCAGCGCTGTCGCAGTTGCCTTCTCCGGGCTGCTCTCGGAGGATCAAGCCGGTAGTGAAATCGTGACGACCCTCCTTCAAGCCGGAGGGGTGCTCTTAATTGGAATACTCATCATTACGGCTATACTCGGGATTCCAGGCTGGTTGAGGAAAGTAAATCAGCATTCGGCAGCACTCGAAACTTAATCAGACTGGGCTGCTTCTTCCTCCGAACGCTTGCTTCCACGTCGAATGTGGTGGATCAAGTAAAAAATAAAGCCCCCGACGATCACAATGGCAATGGGTATGTCGAATGGACGCATGATGGCCCTGAGCTCTTCCCAATTTGCACCAAAGACGTAACCCCCGTAAGCAAGCGCAGCACACCAGATAAATGAACCAACAAACGTCAAAACAACAAATGGGGCAAACCGCACCCGAGTGACACCAGCTGGAAAGGATATAAAAGTTCGAACGATGGGAAGCAGCCGCGATAGAAAAGAAGTCCATTCACCCCACCGATCAAACCAACGGTCAGCCATCTCGAGATCGTGAGGGCTGATCATGAGATATTTCCCATAGCGGTACAAAAAAGGACGACCTCCCCATAAACCCAATCCATAGGAGAGGATGGAGCCAATGGTGCAACCCAAAGCTCCCCAAAAGCCGCCGAGCAGGATCGCATCCAACGCTGAACCACCCTTGTCTTCGACAAGCAGCCACCCTGATAATGGCATCGTAACTTCGCTCGGGATGGGGATGTTAGCACTCTCAAGTGCCATGATACCAACAACACCGCCCCAACCCATGAAATGAAAGAGCTCCGTCAGAAACTCAATAATTGCATGTTCCCATACTTCAGGCATTCCATTCTCCTCATACCAAAAGGACGAAATTTCTCCAAATCAAACCCGTGCATTATATCCTAATCAACCTATCTTTTCTATGCTATTGAGATAGGACCGAATTCCTCATCCAGTTGCGCCGTTCTTACTACTGACGCATAATTAGGCATCTCAATCTAGGAGTACTGCTTTGTCAAAATCACGCACTGAGCTCATGGTGGACCGACTGCGAGATTTACAAGCATCCTCACCTGACGTTGAAGCTTCCGCCGTCGTCAGTGTCGATGGTTTGACAATGGCATCGGCCTTACCCTCAGACGTTGAGGAAGATCGAGTTTCAGCCATGTCAGCTGCGATGCTATCGTTGGGCGAGCGAATTGCCTCTGAACTCGGCCGTGGCACATTGGATCAAGTCTATATTCGTGGGGAAAACGGCTATGTAATTCTGATGTCTGTCGGCGAGGATGCGGTTCTCACAGTCCTTGCCCGCGAACAAGCCAAGTTGGGGCTGCTCTTTCTCGATATGCGTAGAGCGGCCGATGACCTCACCCAATTGATCTAACCAGAATATTCCTGGGGTGAACTTCGAATACCGTCAACCAAACTCATTCACCCCTTTTCCTATTATCCCCAAAGTCATATCAGGACTTTCCGTGTGTAAGTACTTCATGATGGGTAAAACGATCCCCACATCATTTCCCAGCAGACCAGAACAATGGGTTTTCAGCACAGGAGCGTATTTTCCGGCCTGGTGTAAACTATTGAGCGGTGCCGAGTAAAGACCATGCGTCAATTAACGATTGTGATCCCAACATACAACGAAGCGGAAAATCTGGTGGAATTGTCTTCCGCACTTTGGTCGCTCCCAATACCTAATCTAAAAATCCTTATCGTAGATGATGCATCGCCGGATGGGACTGGCAAGTTAGCCGATAAGCTATCACATGAGCAGCCTGGAAAATTATCCGTGATCCATCGCTCGGGAAAGTTGGGATTAGGTTCAGCTTACATCGAAGGTTTTAAAAGTGCACTCGATAATGGTGCTGAAGCCATCGGTCAGATGGATGCCGATTTTTCGCATTCCCCATCTTATATTCCAGAATTCCTCCAAACGCTGGATGAGTACGATGCTGTCATTGGATCACGATACGTCGAAGGGGGTCGGCTGGATGAGCGCTGGGGAGTTGGACGACGCCTGCTCTCGTGGTTTGGAAATACCTACGCGCGCACGATACTGAGGATGGAGATCAAGGACATGACGGGCGGTTTCCGCATCTGGCGACGTGAGACCCTACAGGGAATGCCGCTCGATCAAATTCGTTCTGATGGTTATGTCTTTCAGGTCGAAATGGCATATGTCGCAGGTCGGCTTGGATACCGGCTCATCGAGCTGCCAATCTATTTTGAAGACCGACGGATAGGTCAGTCAAAGATGTCATTTCGGATTCAAGTAGAAGCTGCACTCCGGGTTTGGCAAATACGCTTTCTACACCGTAACCTCTCCCCCATGGAGTGATATAGCGAGGAAATAAAACTCTTTAATTCGCTCTATCTTCCTGTACCACCCTCGCCAGTTCAGACCATGCTTCGACACCCAACTCTTGTGGTCGTGATGAAGGATCAATTCCGCAAGAGTTCAACCACGCAATCGCGGTATCGGTCTCAACACCCATTCCTGCAGAAATTGAGTTGCGGAGCTTTTTTCGTTTCTGATTGAATGCTGCTCGGGCAAGCTGAAATAGTATAGGAATTAGTGTGGGATCCACAACGGGTGTCTCATGCACATCGATCTTCAAGATTGCAGAATCTACTTTCGGTTGAGGGTAGAAGGATCTCGCTGGAATGTGCCCCATCACTTGGGGAATTCCATAGAGTTGTACGCTGAGCGCAAGTAGGCTGTATTCGCCAGGTTGGGCAACGATTCGTTCTGCTACTTCCTGCTGCACTGTTAGCACAATACGGAAGGCTGATTTCGGAGACTCCAAGATCCTCCGAATCAGCACTGAGGTGATGTTGTATGGTATGTTCGCTACAATGGCGTAGGGCTCGCCTGCAAGCAAATCTTCGATATCTAGGCTCAAAATATCCCCTGCGATTAACTCCACGTTCCCCAGTGGCTCCAGAACGGTATCTAGTGCATTTATCAAACGCTGGTCAAATTCAACGGCAATCACCCTGTATGCGACACTCGATAGGAAGTAAGTCAATGAACCAAGACCTGCTCCAATTTCAAGCACCGTCTCATCACCCGTAAGCTCAGCTGCTCTTACGACACGTTTTAATGCAGATTGATCAATGAGGAAGTTCTGTCCTAGCTTCTTATCCGCTCTGAGGCCGTACTGGCGAAGTAGTGCTTTAGGATTGGGCGGTGGGATATCCATCGAGGGCTCAGACTCGAGGTCCATCATGGGAAAATCCAGGCAATGCTGTTAGCAGGTGGCACTGGTGTGAGGAAGTAAACGGTAACATTCTGATGCCAGGGTTCATAATTATCATCTTCATAGCCCAGGTCGATCCAGCGACCCTTTACACCCCCACCTGTATCGCAAGCTTCAGCGAAACCATATCCAGGGACGTACATCATTGTGTGAAATGGGATATATCTCCGATCGATAGCGACGAGACCTTTAACAAGCCTTTTTCCACATGCAGTGATACCGAAATCAACATAATCCTCCGGGACACCTGCACGAGAGGGTGAATATGATGTGGCATACATGGTAATGGCACGCCAATACTCTATAGGCCCATCGGGAGTGTTAAGAGTGCGCACAACAATGTTTGTGCCATATCCTATCCTTCGAGGTTCTGGTTCACGCGTGACCCATTCTCCTTCAAGGCTCCGACCTACTTCCTCCCCATCGTCGAAGCGGATTCTCACTCTGTTTGCTTGAACGCCATATGAGCCAGAATCGAGAATGCTTTGATGATCGATTTCAGATTCAGGATCAGGCTCGTAGACAGTCTCAAAAGGAATAGGAGTTTGTTCGAGGACGATCTCCTCGGACACACGTACAACCCGAATCTCACCATCGGAGGGAATCTCAATATCTCCATCAGGCATTGTGTAATCCAATCCTACGAGCGCGATGCCGGCTGCACGTAACGCATCATGTACGGATTTGGCGACAACAAGCGCCTCTACCGAAACACCATCTACATGGACATTTATTGGCTGTCCGCGGTTTAATTGAGCGGTTATCAACCCCTTTGTTGGAGTATCAGCGCTAGGCACGAGTTCATCGCCTTCGAAGAGCCATATTCCTGCTTCCTCAAGAGCTTGACCCAACGTCGGGGCAGTCGTTCGCAGAAGAACTTCTTCCCCATTGATGGCTAACTGGATGCTGTGGGCCTTCAAGATTTCGACACTGATTGGTGCAGCAGGTAAGACTGAGCCAGGATCTTCCACTGGCAAACCATCCACCCAGATTTGGTCCCCAGGCATAAGACTGATACCCAATCCCCGAAGAATGTCCGCTGCGGTCTTCTCTGCTGTGACGTATGTGTTGACTTCTCCATCAACCACAACGTCCACTGGCGATCCACGCATAAACTCGATGATCTCAACCTCATTCAAGGCTGTTTCAGGATCAGGAAACACCTTATCCCCCTCAACAATCTGAATCCCGGCTCCTTGTAGCGCAGTGGCAACGGTTCTGGCATGTGTTCGTATCGTTATGCGCTCCCCATCAATAATGACAACCTTCATTTGGGCTGTGGCGAAGTAGAGTAGGATCGCACCGCCTAATCCCAGTAGAAATGCAACGGGGAGCACCCATATACGAGAGAAGGAGAAAGAAGCCTTCATAGCAGCGCCAGTATACCAGAGTACGGATACTGTGGAAGGGATCTTTCCCAAGTGCATTTCCCTAGAATAGGATCCATGCGGAAAGTAACCCTTTCTAAATGCAACTGATCCAATCAAAGGATTAAAGGTGGATGCTAATTGTTTGTGAATAATTTCACATCTCAACGAACTTTGGCCAACAACATGATAGAAAGAATTATTACAGAGTACTCATTATCGTACCGCTGGTCAAAAGATACCTTCATAGGTTTCGGATGTGATTAGATTTGGAAGAATAAGCGCTCAGGTCAGCACCCCGGCGGCACCCGAAGGATTCCCCTTACCGCTGCTTCCTCTCGGACCTGACGGGATTCGGAGGTCTCCGCCGCGCCGGACCCACCTAAGCGCTCAAAAAGAGGATAACTTGGTCTACCTGATATGTCAACAGAAAGAGAGTAGTGACTGAAGACTAGGCGCTTTGGCTTCGCCAAAGCGTAGGAGACTAGAGATTGGTGATAAGGAATCAGTTAATCGGGGATCAGATATCTGGCTACTGGCTACTGTTTCCAGCTCTCAGAGCTTACCGCTTATAACTTAAAGCTAATTGCTAAGAGCTAATAGCTAACAGCAAATAGCTGAAAGCTTATCGCTGACCGCTGAAAGCTTACCACTTACAGCTTATAGCTTATAGCTTATAGCTAGCTGCTAATAGCTAAAAGCTAATAGCTGCCTTTTCTTCCTGGCGGAGAGGGTGGGATTCGAACCCACGGAGCCTTGCGGCTCACGCGCTCTCCAGGCGCGCGCGTTCGGCCAGACTACGCTACCTCTCCGTGTATGCCCAATTGGACAATCCTATGATAAGCATTTTCCTATCGGCGATTGCAATTATAAGCGGTCATTTCAGGATGAGGCAAGGTGATTCATGAATTGCAACAAATCGTTTATAAAAACGGTCCATTTTCAACGCGTAAAAAGGAATGCTTTGATTCAATTCTCAGTGGATAAGTACCAGGGGCAATATATAGTTGGCTATGATGCGTCTGCTACCAATTCAGAGGGCCCCTTCCCCGGAAACATATCTTCGAAGATTTCTGGGGCATATTTGGAAACCATCTCTGAGGAAAGTCCATTACTCTGGCAAATCGCTGCGAATAACTCTGCGCTAGGTCTCTTGCGACGCTTCTGAGTTTCGACATCTAATGCCCATAAGCCAAATCGTTGCGTCCAGCCGCGCTCCCATTCAAAGTTGTCCACCAATGACCAATGAAAATAGCCCTTAACCATCCAATTGAAATTCACTGCCGACCAGATCTTACGGATGTGCTCAGCCAAATACCGAGGGCGTAAGGTATCCTTGCTATCCTCCACTCCATTCTCTGTGATGATTAGTGGAAGATCGTATTCAAGCGCCCATTTTATCCCCTCCCACAATCCCTCAGGTTCGTTAGCGATGAATTCACTTTCACTCAGGACAGCTTCCTCTCGATAGGAACCCCGTCCAAATAACTCCATCGGCCTGCGTAAATCAACTTTAACGAATTCCCTGGTGTAATAATTCAAACCGAAGTAATCCTGTGTTCCAGTTGCTTCAGGAACTCTGATTTTCCGTCCTAAAAACCTCGTTTCTCCATTTTGCACTAAACGCGGAAAGGTATCGTTGAAAGCTGTCGATCGAATCTTGGAAATCCATTTGTTTATTGGATTTCTAGGTGAAGCTGGTTTCATATCCCGATAATTGTGTGCGAGACCAACTTTAGCATTGGGATTGACTTCGTGAATCACATGATATGCACGCGCATGTCCGTGAGCCAGGTTTTGAACAACTTTGACAGCTTTTCGTAGATCTTGTTCACCAGGAGGGAAAGCACCTTCAACATAGGCCATGTATATGTAAACATTGGGCTCATTGATCGTTACCCAATAATCGACGAGATCATCCAATGAACTCACAATCTTACGGGCATACCGCTGGAAATGTCGGGAGGCTTCATCGTTCAACCAACCACCTTGATTGGCGAACCAAAGTGGATTGGTGAAGTGATGCAGAGTTACCATCGGGCTGAGATCGCGATCACGCGCTCCGTGCAACATCTGTCGATATTGATCCACCGCCGACTCATCCCAGATTCCCATGCTTGGTTCAATCCTGCTCCACTCAATGGAAAGTCGAATAGCATTATGGCCATCATTATGTGCTCGATCGAAATCCTCCTCCCACCGACCTTTCCACCACTCGCAGGCCTTAATGGAGGAATGACCGTGAACAATCTTTGCAGGTTGCTGCTCCCATTCCCACCAATCATTATTGGTGTTATCTCCTTCAACCTGGTGAGAAGATGTGGCAGTTCCCCATAAGAAATCTTCTGGGAAGTAATGGATTGCCTCGACCATCCTGGTTATCTACTCTTATTTAATTTCATCATCCAACTTAAGAATCGCTCCTGCCGTCATTAACCTAGTACCGGTAGGTCGGAAGCCTAATTCTTCAAGGTTTGCAGTATTGACTGCCGCCAAATCTTCCTGGCGGAAGAGTGGTACGACGTTCTCTCCAAGCATTCTCTGAATTATGGCGGACAACACGGAAGTTGCAAAACTCCGAGATTGACCCTCGGTGTTCGCTTCGACATATACTTCTGCGAATCGGTCTCCTACCCAGTTGACTCCTGAAGCTGCGAAGGCTCCAGTTTTAGACCTGATCTCATACCTTGGCAGTCCACCAGGAGTATCGACCTCAACAACAAGAACGTTCAGGATGGGCTCGAAATTCTGAGGCTCGAGTCGGAACAATTCAGAAATGCCTATTTCAGTAAAATCAAGGATTGCTTCCCCCCAATCTCTCTGTTCCAATGGTAGAAGGACGACGACTGGACGTGAGGGGGATAGCGCGGCTTTCATCAGGTCATGAAGTACGTCTTCAGAAGCGACAAAGGGTACTGCGAGTGGCCGAAATAGGTCCATTCCAGTCAGAGCTACCACAAGAAAACCGCGTATTTGATCGCTTCCAGAGTAGCTTGCAAACAGCTTCACCTTATCACTTGGATGATACAGCGCGTAGTAAGCGGCTAGCGCATCACTTGCTGCGCGTTCGTTTAAAAGAGGGGAGAGTATTCCTCTATCAGAAGCTTCAATGATCTTTACTTTCGCCATGCTTCAGTATTCCCTATTTCAATTTTATGCGCGGTTTATCCGATAGAAAAATGTTGAANNGTGGATGTACCAACCACTGGGAACCTTCGCTTGCCTCGCATGAAAGCTCTGAGAATATCAATATCACTGCACTGAAGGAATCATCATTGTAAACAGATATGAGACTATCAGCCGGATGATGTCTCGAGTGCCTCAGCGAACAATTCAACCCTATCAATGACCGGACCAAGACTGAACACCTCAACATTAAATTCTAATATGTCTCCCTGATGGAGCGGTCTTTCAGCCTCCCATTTCCGGAACCCAACAACCCTCCCCTCCTCATCAAAGGCAACGGCGAGAATGGCAGCTGTTTCTGCCTCTCTCTCACCCTCACCAATGGCTGCCAATGTTCCTCTCATTTCCCAACTACGTCCATCGTCACTTTGTTGGACAGCTTCCCATGTCAACTCCAGTTCAAGGTACCTTTCTTCCACGCCTTCACCGTAAAATGCGGTTAGCGGCTGCACCAGGGCATATGCGTATTCAGGAAGCTGTGCGTTCACCCCCAATGGCATGGTATGACCCATTGGGAGGAGATTTAAAGGCCCATACGCAGGCAATGACACGACTGCTTCACCATCCTCGTCAACAAAGGTGATCATTACCGAGAGTCCTTCGAGTACATTTTCTCCACCATTTCGAACTGAGACAACACACCAAGCACTCTCAGCTGGAGTCTGGAAACATTGCACCGTAGATAAATCTAGTGGGACAGGAGTTGCAGTGGGTAGAAACGCACCTGAAGGCTCGCCCTCTGGTCCAGGAATAATGATTTCTTGACCAATACTGAGAATTCGGGGATTGATTCCGGGATTCGCGGTCAATAACTCATCCAGTGAAACACCGTACTTAATGGCAATCCCTAATAGAGTGTCATCCTTTTGTACTTGGTGGGTGAACGGTGTAGGTGATGGACCAATTTCAGGTGCAACCGTAGGTCTAGGTTGAGGTGGCTCAACCGTTAAAGTTGGTTCAGGCGGCAAAAATGGTACCAGACTGGCAGTTGGTACTTCAGGTGTTTCAGTGGGAGATGAACAACCTGCCAGGCTAACAAGGAAGGCAAGTGCAGATAGGAGAAGTGTTCGTCTGTTCAAAGCAGAGCGGATTATACCAAAGGGTAAATCATATCTCGTATCCCCCAACTGATCCTGAATTTCGACAAGCGAGCATTGCGAAGGATCTTGATGTATCCATGCAGGGATAAGCGGAAATCCCTTACAGTTTATCGAAATGCAATTCAAGATTGAACTGGACAGCTACCTAACGGGTACACAACCGCTATATTTCAAAATCCTCATACACACATAAAGGTGTGTTCAGATGTCTGGAAAGCACCCGATAGTGGCAGGTTGTGGCGTGAGTGCTGAGGTGGGACTATACTTGGACCGGTTTAGGTGACGGGAGGGTGTTTTGACTGACAAGGCTAGCACCATGTTCACTGAAGCCGTTGCTGCTGTGCGAGCCGGGGATCAGACACGTGCTCGTGATCTTTTCAGCAGGCTTCTAAGGATTGATTCGTCCAATCCAGAGTACTGGCTTTGGATGAGTGCTGTTGTCGAATCCGAACGTGAACGATTGTACTGCCTCCAATCCGTACTGCGTCATGACCCAACCAACCGTGCGGCTCTTAGGGGGCTCACGATACTAGGCGCCCATGAGCCTGATAAAACCGAGTTATCCTCTGCACTAAAAATCCCACATCGAAAGATCGTTCCTCCGGATAAGTTGCAATCTCCAGTGCTGCAGATCGCTTCCAATTGGAGGACTATGGGAATTGCTGCTATCGTGTTAGCCGTGTTCATCGTGATACTGGGATTCCTCTTTAGCCCTCGGGGAACTGGCGTTGCTCCCGATCTCCCTACCCCAAGTCCTACCTTTACACACACCCCAGTACCGCCAACCATAACACCAATACCACCAGACGATGTTCTGCTATGGACTCCTATCCCGACCGAATTAGCAGGCACCCCTTTCGCCGCTTTCCTTCCAGTAACTCCAACGCCCACACCACATATCGGTCTAACCCCTCGTTCTGTATATGAAGCCTACACTTCGGCTGTGAATTCGCTAAAGGAAGAAGACTATGAGTCAGCATTGATGTTCATCGAACAGGTTATTGGGTTGGATCGAAACCTCGCAGACGCGTTTTATGTCAAGGGAGAGGTACATCGTCTACTAGGAGAATTGGATGAAGCTGAGACATCCTATACCGAGGCTATTCGGCTTAACCAGGCTATGGCACCGGCTTATTTCGGCCTGGGACGTATACAAACTCTGAAAAATCCCTACTCTTTACCGGAAGCTTTCTCCAATGCCATCACACATGACCCAACATTTCTTCCCGCCTACCTGGAAATTGCCGAGTTCCATGCACAACAGGAAAACTGGTCAGCACTCGACGAGGTTGTTACAGCTGCCATTCAGGCAGGGCTTCACACCCCTCGGTTACAAATCCTATTAGGTCAAGCCCAATTCCATCAAGGCCACTATCAAGTCGCCTATGAGAATGCCCTGGCAGGAATTGCAGGGGATCCTGGAATGCTGGATGCGTACCTTTTGCTCGGGCAGCTGCTTGTCGAGCGGGGCAATTCTGAAACGGCGCTCTCTCCGCTTTCCACCTACATTCTTTTCCATGGCGACGATGCTGAGGCATGGTTCTACCTGGGGCGAGCCGCTTCTGACGTCGGAAACATCCCTCAAGCCATCGATGCTTTTAGTCAGACACTCGCCATCAATAACTTCCATGGTGAAGCGACACATCGACGCGGTCTACTATACTTGAGTGAGTATCGATATGATGAGGCGTTAGCCGACCTCGAACGAGCAGAACAATTAGGCGTTGCAAGCCTCGATTTACCGCTTCAATTGAGTCAGGCCTATCTCGGACTTGGCGAACTAGAACTTGCGATGGAGGTCCTATTAGAGGTAATTGAGAATTCTGAAGAACCCCGGATTATAGCAGGCGCTTACGCACTTCTTGCCTACATTTATGAGATCTTAGAGCCACCTCAGATCCTTGAAGCCATTGCCGCATGGCAAGCGATCCTGGAACTTGCTGAAGTGACGGATGAGATACGTGCACAGGCGGATGCCGAGATCATCCGCTTGGAGGAGATCCTCAATCCGCCGACACCTACACCAGAAAGAGCGCCCGAATAGAAAGTATGTACCTTCGATGTTTGGTAGATGTAATATTCGCAAATTTGATCGTGCACATGGAATCGAGACTACGTCGGTTTGCACTTCAAGATCTTATTACCTACGAATCACCCTGACCGCCGTATTTGACAGACAGGAGTAGAATCAATGGCTCCTCGTTGGTCACGACATCTATGGTGGATCTTAGGCCTTGCCAGTCTGGTATCACTCGCGGCTTGGGTCCTTCGATCGGAACCAAACTTAAGCCAATGGGAACCGGTCCTCCTTTCCATCATTCTGATCACCATCCTCATCCATTTTCGCTTTCTCCTTGGGGAAATCGAGGTTAATTTATCTCACGCAATAAGCCTGACATTGGGCGTTGCCGTAGGGGCTGGCGCCGCAGGGATTGCACTGACCGTTGGATTCGCATTGGGCGAACTGATCTATGGCGCAACCAGGCGGATCCCACAAAGGCGCTCAGAGCAGGAATGGCGCGAACTTGAAATCCGTTCCCTTGAATATAGCCGGCATGCATTAAGTCTCTTCGGTGGGCTTGCGATTTATCAGATGCTTGGGGGAAAGCCGACGGTTGAAACGAATGCTCTGCCAGGCGCATTACCCTCACTTGGACTTGCCGTTGGTTTCACATTGATCTTCCTTGCGCTACATTGGATGACGCGCATTCTGTTGGAATCTCGCCGACCTACACGTCAGGAAACTATCATACTTCTCCTTGTGGCGATTTTACCTGCACCATTCTCGATTGTCACAGCGACAGCTTACGCACTCATTGGTCTCATCGTATTCATCGTCCTTGGTGGATTGGTGGCCATCATCTCACTCATTTTACGGAATTTAAGCCGCACAGAGCAGGATCTAAGCCGCCGTCTACAAGAGTTATCGACACTTAGCCATATCAGTCAAGCAATGCGTACAACTCTAGACGTAGAAGCCCTCCTAACTACCATTTATCTTCAAGTAGCGCATTTACTTCAAGTTGAAAACTTCTATGTCGCACTCATCAACGTTGATAATGATGAGTTAAGTTACCCTCTTGCAGTGAAAAATCGTAAAAGAGAAACGTGGCCAACTCGACCTCTCGCGAACCGTTTAACGGAGCGGGTTATTGAAACCGCAGCGCCTGTCCTCATCCCTGAATACGCCCCTGAGACTTTACGGGAAATGGGACTTCCAGAACTCGATAATCCTCCTCAAGCGTGGTTGGGAGTTCCGTTAACCAATCCAGATCGTACCTTCGGATGTCTCGCCGTCTTCCACACGGAACCCGATAAGCGCTTTACTGAAAAGGATCGTGATCTCTTAGTTACGCTTGCAGGGCAAGCTGCAGTTGCATTAGATAATGCCTTACTTTACAAACAAACATTTGATCGTACCCAGGCACTCACTTTATTGAATGAAATCACTGCATCCATCAGCTCCACGCTGGATCCTGAACGAGCTCTTGAACTTGTCAACCACTCGATGATCCGTGTAGGGGGCGGTCAGAAAGCGGCAATTTTCCTCCTCGATCCTGATCGACAACAACTCTTCCTGGCCAGGGCAACCAACCTCACAGATGACTTTATCAAGCTCTCCTTGACGATCCCAGTTGACGATACCGAAAGGACGGCTCCGACTCTCGAAGGTGTATCCGTGCTGATTGATGACGTAAGCACATCACACTATTCTGAAGGCTATAAGGAGTTGTATAAATCGGAAGGTATTCAAGCCGTTGCAGAGTTTCCTTTGACGACACCACAGGGAACTATTGGACAGGTTGCGGTGTACTTTTCAAATCCTAGACAGTTCCAAACAGATCAAACTGAACTACTCAAGACCTTCGCCTCTCAAGCAGCATTGGCTGTCTCTAATGCGAGAGTTCACGCGGAGACAGATATGGCGCTACGACGTCGTATCGCACAGCTCTCGACATTGGAGGCTATCGGTCGCGAAATGGCCACAACTCATGACCTAAATGAACTCTGCAGGACGATCCTTGATCATGCTCTCCGCTTCGCAAATGTTGATATAGGCTATTTGGTTGTACATGAACTTGAAGCTGATGGATTTCGGGTAGCCGCACAGCGAGGATGTGCCCCCAGCTCACGCGGTTTTGATACCGACAGGATCACACCTGTAGACGACAGCACCGTTGGGAAGGCTTTCAGTACCTCGGTTTCTCAAATTATTCCGGATACCACTATCGAACCAGATTATGTTGATTGGAGCAATGTTGGCGCCCGCAGCGTGATCAGTACACCCATCACGCGGAAAAATAGGTCTGTTGGTGTAATAACTATTGAGAGTATAGTCCCTGGTGCATTTTGGTCAGAGCATGAACAATTCCTCTCTCAACTCGCCGCTCAGTCCGCAATTGCGCTATCAAACGCCTTTTTATACAAGGAGCTGGAAGACCACCTGCGGGAGCAGGCACTGCTCTACCGGACAGGCAGTGAAATAACGGCCACCCTCGAAATGGACTCCGTCGCACAAGCGGTGGTTGAAAACCTGGTTGTCGCCCTTAATGCCGATGGCGCTGATCTCTACCGAAGAAATGAAACAAAGGGCACCCTGGAACTCCTTTTCGCCATGGAAAAAGCTCCCAGATTCAATCCCAGCATTCCCATCCTCAGCGATGAGGATGTCCCGCCATCTCTGGAGCGCTGTATGGAGATAGACCGATCCGTGCAGTGGACTGAACGAACAGCTACAGATCCTAAAGATAAAGCCTACTTGACCGATCTCAAACAGGTCTCTTCTCTATTGGCAATCCCATTGACAGTTGGTGAAGAAACTATAGGTGTTATTGAGGTTTTCACGCTCGAAGAACGCATCTTTGAAGAGCGCGAAGTGAGAACAGCTAGGACAATCGCAAATCAAACCGCCATCGCCTTAAAAAACACAGACCTCTTCCGACAGGTCCAGGATAGCCGTGAAGGTCTCCTCGCGGTACTCAATTCCACAGAAGAAGGGATGATCATGGCAGATGCCGGAGGAAGGATCGCCATCGCGAATAATCAATTAGCAAGCATTACGGGATTCCCTCTGGATATGGTCATAGGGAAGAACTTGAACGAACTTCGTAGCGAAATTGCACCGCTGCTCGGTTACAAACCTGATGAGCTGACAGAACGGATGCAGTATCTACAGGATGGGAGAGACTTCGCCAGCACACCTTCAACCTATGCGCTTGAAGAGCCATATCACCGGTACATTGAACGCTCTGAAGCTCCAGTGAAGGACAGCAATGGCAACATCATCGGATGGCTCATTGTTCTCCGTGATGTATCCAGGGAAATGGAATTGGATGACGCCAAAAAACAACTTACTGAGATGATCGTACACGATCTTCGCAGTCCGTTGACTGCGATCCTGGGTAGCATCAAAGTTATGGATGGAATAGGACAACAAGATGATGAGATTCCGGTGTTCAATCAAGCTGTTCTGGTCGCACGCCGCAGTTGCGATCAGATGCTTGGCCTTGTGAACGCTCTTCTAGATATCGCCAAGTTAGAATCGGGCGAGCTGCAAATGGAACGACAGACGATTTCATTCAATGACCTAAGCGCAGAACTTCTCACAACAAATACGCACGTGGCAAATGAGAGTGGCATCATCCTGCAATGCAGCGTGGAAGATGCTATACCAGAGTATTATGGGGATGAAGATAAAATTAGGCGTGTGTTGACAAACCTGTTGGACAATGCACTCAAGTTCACGCCTCCCGGCGGACAGGTAAATTGCGACGTTAGAATGGAAGATGGTGTTATACGTATCTCGGTATCCGATACCGGTCCTGGTATCCCACCTGAGTATCGAGAGAAGATCTTCGATCGCTTTATCCAAGTTCCCGGCACACTCGGAACGCGACTGGGCACTGGTTTAGGTCTTGCCTTCGCTAAACTAGCCATCGAAGCTCATGGAGGTAGCATCTGGGTTGAGGAGAATCCAGCAGGAGGAAGCATCTTTGTCATCCACCTTCCGCTGGAGGAAGAAAATGAAAATGAGCTGCCTGAAGCCTAATACACAACATAAAGAGACGGTACACCAGGGAGCTTACAGATAGAATCTCTTTATCGAAGAGCAGGTGCATGCAAATCAGGTTGGCTCCCTCGCCGTTCTAAGACTCACGAATTTGTGAAAATCAGAACAAATTGCTTAATTCCCACCATATCAATTCCGCTCACTCTTACCCTAGACATGTACGTATCCGTACGATAGAATTGGGTTCGCAGTTTTTGAATTGGTTGGGAGGATATTTTGGCCAACACACGATCAGCAAAGAAACGAATTCGACAGAATGAGAAACGCAGAATCCGCAATAAAAATGTGTTATCTCAGACGCGTACGTACATCAAGCGAGCCAAAGCTGCGATAGAGAGCGGAGATTCTGTAGCAGCGGAGGCAGCTGTCTATAAGGCCGTTAGCTTGGTCGATCGCGCAGCTTCAAAGGGTGTGATCCATAGTAAAAACGCAGCTCGCCGGAAGAGTCGACTCATGAAACTTTTAGCTGCAATGGAGAAGGAGACTGTTGAAGTAGAGTAAGGCGATTTTTGTAGGATTACTCCAAGGCGCACCACAGGGTGCGTCTTTTCGTGTTCAAATGGGTTGGGTGCTATAATCCCATCTGAATTTCCGAGAGTTGAACATGTTTGAGGATGAACTAAAAGAAGCAACCCAGAGCATCGAAGAAGAGCTTGAAATTCAGGATTTGCCACAGCCTGAGGAAGTTGAGTGGTCTCCAATACCTTTCTCTGGTCGATGGGGTTTCGGCTCAGCAGTATGTTTCCAAGTAGCTGCCCAAGAAGCTCGGATGGGAAACCGAATTAATGTTCCTGAACGAGCGCAGGAAATTGCTAAAGCACTCACTGAGCAGATCACCCTTCCAGCAGGATTTTCTCACATCGAGGCTGAACGAGGTTATATCAACCTCTACATAGATACAGATCAATACGCTCAGCGGGTTGTCGATACTGTGCTAGACAACCGACAAGAATTTGGGAAAGGTGATCCAATCGATGAACGGGTAATGGTTGAGTATTCACAACCCAACACCCATAAGGCGTTCCACGTTGGCCACTTAAGAAATGTCATATTGGGCGGCTCCATGGCCAATATCATAGAGCTCGCTGGCTATGACACTATCAGGGCGAACTATATAGGGGATATCGGCTGGCATGTGGTCAAATGGTTATGGTGTTATTTGCGATTCCATAAAGGAGAACAACCAACGGGTGACCGTACCCGCTGGATGCAGGAAATCTACTCAGAAGCTTCTCGCCTCGTCGATGAGAATCCAGAATTTGAAGCTGAAGCCCGGGCAGTATTTAGACGGTGGGATGAACGCGATCCAGAAGTGGTGGATTTATGGAATATCACCCGTCAATGGAGCATTGAGGGATTCATGGAAATTTATGAGGCCCTTAATGAATCTTTTGATGTCATCTTTTACGAGAGTGAGGTTGAAGAAGAATCAAAGCGGTTCGTTGAAGATCTCATCGAACGAGGCCTTGCAACTGATGAACGCCCCTCGGGCGGAACAGTCGTCATCAAATTGGATGAGATTTTGGGCGAGGAGAAGGAAAACTACAGGGTACTCGTCCTGCTCCGAAGCGATGGTACTTCGCTTTACGGCTCCAAGGACCTGCCCTTAGCAGTTATTAAATTTGAAGAATGGAATGTCGATCGATCAATTTACGTCATTGACGTTCGACAATCACTCTACCTTAGGCAAGTATTCAAGACATTGGAACTGATGGGCTTCGAACAAGCAAAGAACTGCTACCATCTCTCATATGAAATAGTTAACCTTCCTGGAGATGTGACCATGTCCTCCAGAGAAGGGACAGTCGTCATGTTCGATGATCTCATTCGAGAGGCAAATCGAAGAGCAGCCGCTATTGTTGAGGAGAAGAATCCCTCCTTATCTCCTTCCGAGAAGGAAGAAGTATCCGGAAAAGTCGCTCTTGGTGCTATCAAGTATCCACTCCTGGCAGTCGATAACAATAAAACAGCTACATTCGATTGGGACAGGGCATTGGACTTCGAAGGCCAGGCATCCCCATACATTCAATATGCTCATGTAAGAGCTTCTAGCATCCTAGCAAAGGCAAGTGGTTTGCCGGAATCATGTTCACCAGGATACAGTCTTGAAACTGCTGAGATCCAACTACTTGATCGGATCTCCCGTTTCCCTGAGCTCATTCAACGTTCCGCTCAAGATTACAAACCATTGAATGTAGCCAATTACGCTTACGACCTAGCCAAGGATTTCACCGAGTTCTACCAACGCTGTCCAGTCTTAAAAACGGAGGAAGGTATCCGCAGATTTCGTTTGAGGGTGACGGCAGCTGCACGGCAGACAATATCCAACAGCCTTGAACTCCTAGGGATCCCAGCACCGGACTTTATGTAAGATTCAACTTTGCACCCTTTACGGGTGCATAATTCAACATCAATCATCTAACGAGGAAAGATCATTAATGAAACCACAACGTATTATCATCATGGGCGCCGCGGGGCGTGACTTTCATAACTTCAATGTGTACTTTCGCTCTAATCCAGATTACGAAGTTGTCGCATTCACGGCAACCCAGATCCCGAATATCGAGGAGCGTCTGTATCCGCCAGCTTTATCAGGTGATCGATATCCAAAAGGAATCCCAATACGTCCAGAGAGCGAGCTTGTTGAGTTGATCCATAACCACAAGGTCGATCAAGTTATCTTTTCTTACAGCGATATCTCACATGAATACGTTATGCATAAAGCCTCTCAGGTGCTGGCTTCCGGTGCTGACTTTCGCCTCATGGGTCTTAATTCAACTTCTGTTGAATCCTCGAAACCCGTTATCTCCGTTTGTGCCGTTCGAACTGGGAGTGGGAAGAGCCAGACGTCAAGGCATGTTGCCAAGATCCTTCAAGATCTGGGGCACAGAACAGCTGCAATTCGGCATCCCATGCCCTATGGTGATCTAGCGCAGCAAGCCGTTCAGCGTTTCGAAACCTATGAAGACCTGGAAGAGGCGGATTGCACAATTGAAGAACGTGAAGAATATGAACCACACCTCGACCGAGGCTTTATCGTCTATGCAGGAGTCGATTACGAGGCGATCCTACGATCAGCAGAAGCTGAAGTCGACATCATCCTTTGGGACGGCGGGAACAATGATCTACCATTCTACAAGAGCGATCTACACATTGTAGTTGTGGATCCGCTCCGAGCTGGACATGAAATCCGTTACCACCCTGGAGAGACAAATCTAATCGCTGCGGATGTCATCGTAATTAACAAAATCGACACAGCTTCCAATGAGGGCATCATCCAGGTCAGGAACAACATTAATAAACTTAATCCTAATGCAGAAGTTGTAGATGCTGCCTCTCCCATTTATTTAGACGACCCTCAGGCAATCAAAGGGAAAAGGGTCCTCGTCGTGGAAGATGGACCAACACTTACACACGGAGAAATGGCTTACGGAGCAGGATGGGTCGCAGCAAAACGTTTTGGTGCAAGCGAGATCATAGACCCGCGGCCTTATGCTGTTGGCACCATCGCCGGAGTATTCCAGAAGTATCCAACGGTCGGTGATATCCTGCCCGCAATGGGCTATGGTGACGATCAGATGAGTGAGTTGGAAGCGACCATTAACAATTCAGATGCAGACTTGGTAATTATTGGGACTCCAATCGACCTCAGTCGATTACTGAACCTAAATAAACCCAGCCAGCGCATCCGTTACGAGCTTCAGGTAATTGGCCAGCCGACATTAGCGGATATTATCGAGCAGCGGTTCGGAAGGAAATAAGTGCAAAGGGCATGAATGGAAAGTCGAGGGGCAAACCCTTCGTAAGCCTGCAATGGGAAGGTCGTAGAGAACTAGAAATACCGAAACCAGTTGAGTTACGACTGAATACCCGAGTTCATCCCACAAGTACTCAGAAGGATCTTGACCATCCTGGGAACAAACTCATCCTTGGAGAAAATTTAGAGGTGATGTCCTCCTTGCTCTCAACCTCTGAGGGCAAGTTTGATTTGATTTATGTCGATCCGCCGTTCCTTACCGGGCGTAAATATTCGGCACGCATTGGTCGTAATGAGGATTCACGCCGCCCTTCAGAATGGGAGACCACAAAAGGCTACAAGGATGTCTGGAAAGATCCCACATCCTATCTTGAAATGCTTTACCATCGACTCCAGATGATGCACGCACTCCTTGCGCCCACTGGCACCCTATACCTACATTTGGACTGGCATGCCTCTGCTTATGCCCGTGTCCTCCTAGATGAAATTTTTGGACCAAACGCTCTCCTCAACGAAGTCGTCTGGGTTTATCATGGACCCTCACCAATACGATCCGCTTTTAAACGTAAACATGACACAATTCTCGTATACACAAAATCTCACGAATACACATTCAATGTTGATGATGTCAGGATTCCTTATAACCCATCCACCTTGAAAACCTTCGCTTCCTCGGACCGTGCGGGATTCGGAAAAGTGCCGGACTTGCAGCAGGGGAAGGTCCCAGAAGATTGGTGGTATTTCCCCGTTGTCGCCAGATTGCATAAAGAACGGACGGGATATCCAACGCAAAAGCCTGAAGCTCTGTTAGAACGAATCATCCTCGCCTCAAGCAATCCAGGTGATCTGGTGGGTGATTTCTTTTGCGGCTCCGGTACAACACTCGCGGTAGCCCAACGCCTGGGTAGACGTTGGGTTGGATGTGATGCATCACACTTAGCCCTACTCACAGCCTATAGACGGCTCCTGCTCCAAGTAGATCGATCTGGCTTCGAAATATGGGAAAGCCCTAGTCAGAACTTGGAACAGGTTCTGGATCCTGCCATCTCCTTTAAGACAGATAACCGAGAAGTCACCATTAATTTATCCGGGCTTAATAAGACAGAAAGTTCCTCCCATGAAGATATTGTGTTATGGGAAGTTGATTGGGAGTTTGATGGGAAGGTTTTCCAGAGTGGCACTCAAAATCTTAGGCAGTGGAGGGATGACGAAATATCGCTGGAGCAAAGCCACACGTACCCTTCGTCATGTGAGGCGACAGTAGCTGTTAGGGTATTTAATTCTGAAGGGCAATTCGGACTAGTCAAGAGGACCTTGAAAATCCGATAGATTATCATGTGGACATGCTTCACCTCTCAAGTTTGTGTTTGTTCGCTCCCCGTTGAATAAACACGGTTAACATGCCTCCAAAGCAAAGTGGTAGACCTATGCCCTCTTTCAAGTCAGGCAAATAAAAAAAGCCCAGTGACGATCTAGGCTTTGCTATGGTTGTTAACTCAATCCTTTATGCTAGCTTATACCGGCGAGATGTCGAAGCGGTATCCCATCCCACGAATTGTCTTTAAAAATATTGGTTGATTTGGATCGGGTTCGATTGCTTGTCGAAGCCAACTCATGTGGACATCTAAAGTACGCGTATCGCCTGTGTAATCTGTCTGCCAAACCTGACGAATCAATGATTTTCTTGTCAATAAGCGTCCTGGGTTGAGCATAAACACCTCAAGCAGTTTTGCCTGTTTTGGGGTGAGGCGTGCCTCCTTGCCCATAGAATATACCTTACGTTGAGCAAGATTAAGGCGGATTTTCCCTACTTCAAGGACGTAACTCTCATCACCGGGTAACAAACGGGCTACACGATTAAGTAGCTTGCGCGGTGTGAATGGGTGGACAAGGGTTAGGCTTGCGCCATTTCCAGGATCTGGAAGAGAACCTTGAGGGGATACTAGAATGATGGGGAGGCCGTCTAGCTTTGCGCGAGCATTCCGGCTCATGCGTGTACCGCTAGTTCGCATTGAGGCTGCATCAAGCACGACAATGTCAGGGGGGTCTTTCTCTGCCGCCCGAATTGCATCGTCGACCTTATGATAAATGTCAACGGAGTACCCCTTTTTTTCAAGAGCGGGCGCAAAGGAAGGTACGCTCGTCCTGCTGCTTTCTATAAGTATGATGCTGGCTAAACTCATTCAGGGGCCCCAGCGGTAAAAAATTGGCAGCTCAATCCATCGCACGCTGCCACGTTCCTTATTATATCCATTTTAAGTCACACTGCAAGGTAAACCACAAAATTCGCTTCATTTAAGATTATTAAAACTTATTGAGGCTTAAAGCCTCGCGTGAAAAACTTGTTGTATCATGCAGATTTTATTTGGTTTTTATCACTGGGAGGTAGACTAAGCTCATTGATATTCGATAACCGATGGCTTGAACGAATTAGGTTGGCACCACCACCTTCGACTTGGTTCCGTCCTCCACCGAAGTTCCTGAATGGAGTTTCATTCAGGGACTCGGTTATGGTAGCCGCATATGATGCAGGTGCTGCCCATAGTCCAAGTGGGGATAACGCTTCACGAGCCCAAGGGCTCCATTCGGGCAGACCCGACCAGCAGCTAACGGACACCCTACGACCAATAGCCTCCGCAGCCTGAACCACCTCTAATACCCGGCTATCCGATCTACCTGACGCGCTTAAAATCCAGGTAGGCATCCCTGCAGGTTCAGCAAAGTATTCGATATGCGTCCACTCCTCCAAATCTTGTCCCCAAGCCCTTACACCTGCCGATTCGATCACCTTCGCAGCGGAGAATAATGCAATGCCGTATGCAGGTCCGCTTCCCACGAAGACGCACGGTTCCTCAGGGGATGAGCTATCTGCAAATTGCCTTCCCTCTTCAACGGCCACCGGTACCCATTGGTCCAATAAAGATGGGGCTGTCCTCATGCACCCGTCAAGCTCCAACCTTCCTTCTTCATTAGACATCACCCAACAGGTCGCGTATCCTGAGATGAGTGAGGAAAGAAAACTAATCAAGCCTGGTCCCGACACCGGTTGAAATGGGAGTGTAAGAGAATAGTCCGCAATCGACGCCAGCGAGCTATCTGGAGAAGATGTGATAGCCATGGTTCGAGCACCAGTGCTTTTCGCGAGATCAATAGCCTCCAATGTCCTGGCGACCTCACCTGAAACAGAAATACCAATAACTAATACCTCATCCGCACGGTTCCTTATCCTTGGGATCAAATATCTCGCAGCTCCCATTGCAGGCGCAGCACGCACGCGGCGCCCAGTCCACTGAACAAAAGCCATCTCAACACAGAGTGCTGAATGATGTGAGTCACCGCAACCGCACAGAATTACCTCCTCGGTTTTTGAAGACCACGGTTCGACGGTTTCTCGAGTTTTTTCCAATGCTTCGTCCCATATACCACGGATGTAATCCGCAGTTCTCAAACTTTGCTGAATGAGTGAGTTTTCCAATTGCTCCTCCCCAATGGGGTCAGTATAATCCCTCCGATGGATGAAGTCATTGATTATTTGTTTATCGGAGGCATGAGGGAGGATTATTGTATCACCCATGATGGTAAGGTACATCTTGGTGTCCTTGGTGGTAACGCAATCTATGCTGCCTCCGGCGCCCGGCTTTGGTCATCTTCAGTAGGAATTGTGAGTCGTGTTGGCAGTAATTACCCTCATGAATGGCTTGATTTAATCCAAAGTCATGGCATTAATGTCCGTGGGATAAAGATCCTGTCAGAAGAGATGGATACGAGAAATTTCTACGTCTATGTCTCTGAAGAAGAAAGAATAGACACCAATCCCGCAGCTCACTTTCTGCGCATTGGACATCCGCTGCCAAAGGAGTTGATGGATTATCAGTCATCTACAGAAGGACAGAGCGAACGAACTAATTTCACCCCCATTGCGATCAGACCCGATGACCTGTTGCATCAAGGTTCCTATGCACGTGCTGCGCACATTTCACCCTCACATTATCTTTCCCATATCACGATACCCGTCCGATTGAGAGAATTGATGATCAGGTTGATAACGTTGGATCCTTCTGAGCGGTACATGGAACCTGGTTACAAAGATGAGCTTCCCGTCATTCTCCATGGATTGGATGTCTTCTTGCCCAGTGAGAGTGAAGCGAGGGCATTCTTCAGACCAAACCAACTTGACGTATGGGAGATGGCAGAAGCCTTTGGAGAGATGGGGTGCCGCGTCGTCATTATCAAGTGTGGTAACAGTGGTCAATTCATTTGGGATCGAGCATCTGAGAAGCGGTGGCACATTCCTGCATATCCAGCCAAGGTGGTGGATGTTACGGGTGCGGGAGATGCATTTTGTGGAGGTTTCCTCGTAGGATATGATAGAACCACAGATCCTGTCGAGGCCGCACTGATGGGCTCAATATCGGCTTCGATAACCATTGAGGGAATTGGACCACTCTACCTGCTTGGTGCAGCTCCTGACCTGGCCGAGGTCCGAATGGAAGCCCTTCGTTCCTCCGTAAGGGAACTGTAAGAGATGGATCTAGAACGCATTATTAAACATACACTGGAAATTCAAGCTATACCTGCGCCAACATTTTCTGAAGGAGCTCGTGCCGCATGGATCCACCGGAAGCTAAATGAGTTTAACCTACCTCTCGTTGAATTGGATCCTGTTGGTAATGTCTATGGGCGCATCCCCGGTGGAGATCAACTTCCAGTGGTGATCAGCGCTCATCTCGATAATGTGTTTCCAATTGAAACCTCACTAAAAGCAAATCGGACCTCGAATAGACTCCTAGGACCCGGAATTGGTGATAATGCAGTAGCTCTGGCAACATTATTGGAGCTTGCTGAGGATCTTCAAAAGATGCCCCTTCCGGGGGATGTCTGGCTTATTGCGACCGTTGGTGAAGAAGGCCTCGGTAATCTGTTAGGAATGCGGCAGGTTGTTTCACGCTTCCAGGATCGGGTTACTGCCTACGTTGTTCTCGAAGGGATGGCGCTCGGACATATTTATCACAAAGGACTGCCGGTTCGCCGCTACCGAATCACAGCGCAAGGACCCGGTGGGCATTCTTGGATCCATCATGGTCGAGCCTCCGCACTGCATACACTCATTGAAATTGCTCACAAAATAATAGAAGTGCGCATTCCCACCTCACCTAAGACAACGTTGAACATAGGACTACTCCACGGTGGCACCACCGTAAACTCCATTGCCAGATTAGCCTACTTTGAGCTCGACCTGCGCTCTGAGAGTGAATCTGAGCTCGAAAAACTGGCAACAACAATTGAGGATCTACTGTCTGCGCATAAGGATCAGGGGATCCAGTTAAGGATAAAGGCTATCGGTGAGCGTCCTGGTGGACAAATAGCAGAGGATCATCCGCTCGTTGAAGCAGCAAAAGACGCGTTGAAATCAGTCGGGGAAAGCCAGATATACCTAGAGGCTGGTTCAACAGATGCGAGTGTTCCCTTGTCCATGGGTTTCCCAGCATTTTGTGTTGGAGTTACTCGAGGAGGTGGCGCTCACAGCATGGAGGAATTTATTGAGATAGATCCTATTCCACGGGGGTACAAATCCATCCTCCTCATTGTCGCTGCAGCATTCGAAGTATCTGGATCCTAAGAGACTGGAGATTGGAGACTGGGATTGGAGACTGGGATTGGAGCCTAGAGACTGTCTACTCGTCTGACTTCTGGCTACTGGCTACTGACTACTGAAAATGAAAAGCTGATCGCTGAATGCTGAAAGCTCTTAGCGTACCGCTTATAGCTTACAGCTAAAGGCTAACAGCTAATCGCTAAAAGCTTAAACCTGACTACTGACTTTACTCCTCCGTTGCACTTAATTCAAGAACGTCAAACCGAGTGGAGACTTTCCATTTTTCTCCGACGAACATCTGAATTTCATATTCACCTATAAACCACTCCTCAGGTTCACACTCTGTATAACCGTATCCTCCAGTACCTCCATCCCAAGGTAGTGACTCGACACAAACCATTCGCAATCCGTGATACCAGATTGCTGTCCATTGAACCCCATTTTCGAGGTTTTCATAAGTAAAGGCACCGTAGAGCTTTAGAATTGGCAAACTAAACTCTTCAGCGCTATTGATAGCTTCGTTGGATGAGCTAATCTGCCTCGCCACTTCAAGGGGACTTAGGGCAGCTTCCGCACTGGGTGTAATTGTTGATTCAATTTCCATGCTGATCGATTCTGGCAACGTTGGTGTAAGTGTTATTGTCGGAGTGGCGGTAATCGTACCGGTAGGTGTAATGGAAGGGATCGGGGTAATCGAGGGAATGGGCGTAACTGTCGGTGTAAGCGTCTGAGTCACCGTTGGCGTGATGGAAGGCGTGGGTGGAACGATAGTATAAGCCACTCGTCGACCAAAGAGTTGCGTAACTAGACTGAGTATGGCCAATCCCGCAGCGAGCAGGATCAAGCGCCATCCTTGCGCGATCCTCTTGCGTCTCAGCATGAAGAACGGCAACTTTCTAGCAGATCGAATCTGTACCCACCCGATCCATGCAGCCAGGATTAGACCGACAACAAAAAAGAGAACAATAAGTTGAACGGTCTGGTCAATCGTTATACCCGCCATGTCAAATTTCCCGTTGACGTACCGCGTACCCAGATCTACGAGAGGGAAGATCTAAGATGATATCGCACCTGTCCTGCAGGAGAAACAGCTACATTTCCCTTTCAGCCTTAGATCACATTATTCGGTCCACTGAATGGCTAGATTCGCCTTTTCCGAAAATTCTAATTGAATGCAATAAATATTTTGGGCCACTGCTTTCCAGTCGAGTGGTGACGAGTTTAGCATAATACTCTTTGGGTCAGAAGGAATTTGAATCCATGCCTTCCCCTCCGCCTGCCTTCCAAGATCCAACACCGCATTTATACCACTCAATCCTACTTCCCATTCTTTTATAACGAGACCCTGAGACACATGTAGTGTATCCCCCACCCATAATGGACTATCAGACTTGATTCGTACAGCAACCAGTCGCGAACCATGAGGTGGGATCGCCCGAAAATCAATCTCGTGTCCAGTAACGGATCGATAGTCCTGTTGCCAAAAATCGACTACATGGTATGAATCTGCAATTTGCATGCCCATTTCGTTCAGATCAACCTTGCTATCAGCAGCCTGATCATGCCAATTTAATACAGCGATCAAGTTCCATGATCCTGTCACACCCTGAAGCGGCATGACTAACTTTGAGGGCCTTGGAGAGTCAAACCAGTCTCGCACAATGGCCGCTCGTGGCAATGGTGGAATTATGCGGTTGAGCCAGCTAATACGCTCATCCGTCAGTGCTGGTAAGTCGTCTGAAACAAACATTGAACCACCACTCATGGATACGACCGTCGCAAGGGTCCTGACCTCTTCTTCGGTGAGGTTCGTATCCGTTGAACGAATGAGCAAACAATCTGGATCATTAACCCACCACCTTCGATGGAGTGGAAATCGGTTGACGGCGGTAACAATTGCATTCCTCGTCGCAGGATGACCTTCTTCCTGTTCAAGGAAGGCTTCAACACCCCAGTATTCGGGATTCCAGCGAGGGGACACGTCGGGATTGATCCTCATCATGTCGAATACCCCGATACCTGAACCCAATGGACAACCGCAACCTAACAGAGTTGTTTCCTCCCCAGCTGCCTCACGGATCACCCTCAAAGCTCGTGAAAGGCTTTGCGCCCTCGTCACCCTGGGATTGAAGTGCTTTCCTGGTAGTGCACCTGCAAAGAGGAAGTCTAGCTTTAGATATTTAAATCCCATCTCGTGGACAATGCGATGGATTACTTTACGAAGATGATCAAGAACGCCTGGATGAGTCACATCGAAAACATATGGAAAAGAGTCCCAAATAAAACCGGGGGATACAGGAAGATTGATTTGATTTCTGAGAATCCAATCTTTATTCTTCTTACCAATTTCTGACTTCCGTTTTGCCAAGAATGGGGCGATCCAAATGCCTGGCGTGAAACCGGAATCCCGTATCGATGTACTGAGCGATGCGATTCCATCAGGGAAAGTATCCTTAACGTTGAACCAATCTCCAACATTTTCCTCATAGCCATCATCGATTTGGATCACTTGAAGCGGGATCTGAGCCTCATTTGCCTGCACCCATTCCAAGTTCCTCTCGATATGTTCTTGTGAAATATCCTCAAATGCATGGTACCAACTACACCAACCTACTGGAGTTTGGTGTTCTCGTCTGGCGCTGTTCTCGTAAGCAACGATCTCAAGATAATCCGAGTATGGCTCTGCATCATTCAGATCTACCCACATCAAACAGGCCCAATCGGTCTTGAATGATCCACCAGGATCGAGTTGAACTTCATCAAGATTTGCCCACATTCGGATGGCAGGATTTGTTGGACGGAGCCATGCTTCAAAGCTTCCAAAAGCCTGTTCCTGAGAGAGGAAGCCCGCTACAATGCCTCTAGATGTCACGCGGTCCCCGATAACGGCAAACATATCGGAGGCAACGAGACCTTTACGTCTCGGAACGGGTGTACCCTTATTCACACGCATTGGTTTGGTAAATGGGCCAAGGCGCGTCCTTGGAAAGGAATCCTCTAATCCAAGGGATCCAGCGTAATTCCAGGCTTGCCACCCATTTGTGTAACAAGCGATATCGGAAGTGGACGCCTCAAAGCCCAATCCTCCCGTTTTTTCCAATTCATCTGGACCTTCGAAAAGCTCCATTAATGGCTGTGATAATCGTGGTCGCTTGGGGCCTGGAGTACCAGTATGAAGCATTGTCACTTGGTCTAGATAAACAGGTTCCTCCGCGCGACTGAAGATATGGACACGCCAAATTAACATCGGAAGTTCATCAAACAGTACCCATTCCAGAATTACCTTAATGCAGTCATCAGTTGTAGTCCAACTAACATCCAGACCCTGTCCCGACCCATGATGAGTGCCTACTTTCCTTGGTCCAATAACCCTTGGATTCCCACCTTCGGCCAACCAAATCTCATGCTGATTCCGGCTGTGCCACGTGAGGCAAATCGGAGATGATTTCAACCATAAGGGATTATACGAACGAGGAAGAACCCCCCAATATCCACCAGGGATTAAGAGTCGATATTCAAGCTGATCGGAGCGAAGTTGGAATCTCATGCACCCAGTAGACCGTTCACAGCTTCCACGAGTTGCCGTTGGCTGAATGGTTTCCGTAAGGTTTCAGAAGCTCCCAATAACTTGGCGCGCTCTACTGCTTCATCAGCCCGTACTCCCGCAGCAGTTAGAACCAGTGAGGGTATATCGCGAATCTTTGGATCTAACTGCTTACCCTCAAGTAAGGCCAAACCTCCAAATTCTGATTCTTTATGCCCCGGCATGATCAAATCAACCGTCAATGCATCCGGTCGGGCCTCTTTGAGAATGCGTAAACCTTCCTCGGAAGTCGAAGCCTGTAAAACTACATAACCCGCCTGTTCTAACACCAACCGAATAATGCGGCGAATATACAGTTCATCATCAACAACCAGAATTGTCCCTTTCATAAGATTTCTCTAGGGCAATAGTGGATTCACTTGATCGAGTGCCTCATCGACACTTGGGAAGATGGGAAAAACTCGATCGAGTAAAGTCAATCGAAGTGCTGTGAGAGCCTGTGGATGTGGCCTACTTAAGCTGATTGATCCCCCACCTTGACGTAACGCTTTCAAGCCCGAAACCAAAGCTGATAGGCCTGAGCTGTCAATGAACTCTACACCCTGCAGGTCAACGACGACGTGCATTGGTGATGATTCCGCAATGGACTTAAGGTTCTCGCGAAGTACCGGAGCGGATTCAACATCAATACGACCATAGGGGCGGACAACAACTTGGTCGGGATTTGGTCGATCAATTTCGATATTCACTGCTGTCATCTCCAGAAATGTACCTAACTAAAGTCCAATGATTCCGCCCATCATCTAATCGTTGATACACGCACTCATCGACCAAAGAGTTGATGATGCGAAATCCGTACCCAGAGATTGGAGGATCGGCAGCATTAACCACCTGATCAAGGCTCAGATCTTCATCATAACCTTGACCACGGTCATAAAGGTCTGCTTGCCACCGATCATTCGATAGTGTTAAGCGTCCCATAATGAGGCCATTCCCATCGCGGTAGGCATGCTCCCTCTGATTGGTGATCAACTCGGAGAGCACCAAGGTGAATTCATCTACCAATTCCGGCCGCTCCTCAAAGGACACGTGGGGCGACATAACTCCCCAGGCCCATTCAAGGAATTGGCTTATGGATGTGGCATCACTTTTTAGAACGAAAGGAATGACAACTCCTTGAGAACTTTCTCCCTCCAGCATGCGCACCAACACCATCGTGAGGTCATCCCGGATGGGTAAGCTATCGCAGAACAACTCGACAGCTTCCAGGATCACGGCGAGTTGATCCTCAGCTGGCGCTGGATGCACGGCTTCCATTATATCCGATAGCCCAAGAGCTCCAAATACTTCTCCCTCAGGATTTTCAGCTTCGGTGATACCATCGGAATAAAGGAGAAGTACATCCCCCTCTCTCATTGGGAATTCCTTTGTTCGGCAGCTTAAAAATTGTTGTACCCCTAGCGGTAGTCCGGTTGCTGGGAGAAACTCTATCCATCCTCTTTCTCGATGCCATACCGCTGCCTCTACATGGCCCGCCGATGCATACGCAACTCTCAAAGGTTGGGTATCAACTCTAGCCACTGCCGCTGTGACGAAAGCCTGTGCCTTATCTAAGTCGTCGTAAATTGAGCGGTTGACTTCCGAGAGCAATTGCGCTGGATCCCTCTGATAAGGTGTTTCACCGTGGAAGGTTGCGTGGACGACGGCCGTCAGAATCGCGGCTGGCATGCCTTTCCCGGCGACATCCGCAAGCATCAAGATTGGCTCTCCAGTGCGCGCGTGAGCGATATCGTAAAAATCTCCGCCGACTCGACGGGCAGGTCGAAGATGGGCAGATATCTCGCACCCAGGGATTATTGGTAATCGAATGGGCAAGAGATTCTGCTGGATCTCCGCCGCAATTGTGAGCTCCCGCTCCAATCTCTCCCTCTCTTCAAGGGTTCTTCTCGCTTGTGATGCCTCTATTAGAGCACCAATCTGTTCCGCAACTGATCCCAGGAGTTGCGCATCGTTCGCGTCATAATTGCCGCCATCTGAATTGATGAAGCCTATGAGTCCACAAGGACCTTCTGTTGAATAAAGTGGCGCCACGATAAGATCAGAAACTTCTCCAAAAACAGCACCTGAACCATCATAAAGATCCATAAATTCGGAGAAACTCATCAGCCTCCCAGCATTCGTGAGACGCCGGTAGACTGCGTTTGGAAGCACTAATGCCGGACCCGACGAGATGACCCTTGGTCTACCTGCGTCGCCTTCTATCGCAAGGAATACATCACCAACTTCGATAACTTGCGATAATGAACTGACGATCGACTCCAACATTTCTTCACGGCCAATGGAACGCCCAGCAATTTTAGTTAGTTCATAGAGGAACGTAAGCCTATCCCAAGCCTTAACTAACTCCGCGGCTAAATCAGCTGCAACAATTTGTTCAACTAAAGATTGGGTTAACAATTGCGACCAGGATCGAAGCAGATCGTCCCAAGGACCTTCATTTTCCGACCATGCAAGCAGTGAAATCTCCGCAGCGAATTCGTCTCCAGGATAAGCCAACCACCAAGCATGTCCCTCAAAGCTCTCAGCCCAAACTTCCCGATGGGATTCCCACGCATCCTTTACCGCTGGAGGTATTCCAAGAGTTACCCCTTCTGGTGGAAATTCACTGCCAGGTAAAACTAGAAAGAGCTTGCCTGACGTCAGGCAGGTCCAGGTTCGCTCCATGACGCTCAATAACTCGACAGCTTTTTGGATCATCGGCTATACTGTAGCCTAGCTCAAGATACGTGGCAACCCCGCTCAGGAGCTAAAGGCCTTTACCTTTGAAGGCATCAGGTCTTGATAAAGAAAAGCGTATTAACAACCTGCTGGTAAAATCGTGGGGTGCTTCCTGATCTGAACTAAGCAAAATATGGACATTTTTCAAAACAAAAGTATCTATTCTTCTTTGGGGGATTTATGAAGGGATATTATTGCAGCTTGAGTCTGGGGAAGTCTGAATAAACACACAATATCAACCTAAAATTCAGATAGGAAAGTGAAGATGGACGCAAAGATATCTTGGAAAGGCAGATTAAGTTTCGATGGAACCGCTAACACAGGATTCCAAGTTCCCCTTGGAGCCAAAAAGTCGGTTGGTGGGGACAACGATGGTTTTCAACCACTTGAATTGCTTCTAGTTGGTCTTGTTGGCTGCACCGCCATGGACGTAATCTCTATCCTTGAGAAGAAGAGGCAACAAATAACCCAATTTGAAGTTTCAGCGAAGGCTGATCGTGCTGTTGAACACCCTCGTGTATTTACTTCGATCTCTATCGAATACAAAGTAACCGGACGAGGTGTTGATAAGGCCGCTGTCGAAAGGGCGATCGAACTTTCCGAAACCAAGTATTGCCCTGCACAAGCCATGTTTGCAGAAGTAGTTCCCATCACACACTCCTACACGATCTACGAAGCCTGACAACGTGAACTGTCGCGATACATCCTCTGAATTCATGAGCGAATGAAAATGTTAAATACTAGGGGCCATCAACAACATTCCATCCAAGCGCAACGACAATGTAGTTTCACGTCCGTAGTTTTCGGTGCTTTGGTAATCCTCATAATTATCCTCTTTGCATCATCCTGTGTGAACGAGGATCCATCGAGCACGGCATCAAGGGATCATCGAACCGCAGCCTCATCCACGCAGAATCAAACCGATCCTACCGAACCACCTCCGACAGCAACACTTACTATCACTCCTACTGTAACCCCATCACCTGATCCTACGGCTACACTCTCCCCTACACCAATCATCAGCATGACACCCGATTTCGTAGTGTTTGATCCAGGAACTTTATGGCAGGATGTCGAGCCAGGAATCTACAACCAAGATACCTGTGAGTACATCCGCAATCGCTGGGATCCTGAGAAAAGCTCCCCTGGGACGATCGTTGCTCCATTTATGTTCCATTCAATCAGGGGCAGCGGCAGGCCGATGCCCGATGAGGCCTCCATCACTGAAGAATATTTCGATGCATTTGTACAACATGCGCTGGAGTTGGGATTTGAAACCATCACTACAGATCAGTTGATCGACTTTCTTGAGTCAAATGCTCCAATCCCAAAGCGATCCATGATCATGATCCTAGATGACCGGCGTCCCGGTGTCACAGAATTTATCATGCCTTATCTCGAGGAAAACCAATGGACACTTACTCTGGGCTGGATCATAGAAGACCAAAGACAGTACCTATGGGATTGGATGGAACGCCTCGCCAGCACAGGTATGCTTGATGTCCAATCCCACGGATACTGGCACCGTTACATCGTGGATGAAACCCCTGAGGAGCAAATCATCGAAGAGCTTTATGAACCAATTCCCATCCTGGAAGATCATTTCGGCGAGCGACCCTATGCCTTTATCTGGCCCGGGGGAAACTTCACCTCACGATCCGTCGAGATCGCGCGCGAAGCAGGCTACCGCATTGGTTTCAGTTCATTCACACACGGTCCCATCATGTTTAATTGGATTCCGCAAAAGGAAAAAGAACAACTAATTGGTGATCCACTCATGAGTCTTCCTCGCTATTGGGGGATTACAGCGTGGATCAACCTCGATCAGACTGTCCAAATCAGTGAAATGGCAATCGAGCATGCATGCCAACAATATCCGCTGGAAGCCTCGTGGTATCAGAATACGTGCGGAGAAAAACTACCCCCGCTTTCGAGCTTTAATATTTGCCAATGAAATGAATTCATCCAAGGAAAAATTTTCCAATAATTACAAGTATCCCAATCCACCCTCATCAGGCTTCAATTCGGTTGTTCCTTATCAGATCTCGTGAAGATGACATTTTCAATTTAGCGCTCGATTTCGTGAATGTACAAGTGGCCATACAGCAACCAATGGCCACTTGTTATTTTCTTATTCTGTAGCTTCTGACCTACGCAACTCAAAACGTTGGTTAATTGATAGTGAAATAAGTGTAATGATATTGAATGCTCCCATTCCGCAAGCCTAGGGTGTCATTACCATCCATTACGATGCCCTGATCGCTCACCGCAGTCCAGGTGAAGTGGCGTGAGTTTCCACTCCCACTTTTTCCCGTTAATTCGAAAGCCGCATTTGGCAATAATTGGGTGAAAAGGACGTTATACCAATCCGTGATATGCTCTCGACCGACCACAGTGCGTGCCCCTGTTACATGAGCAGCATTATGCTGGTAGAGGTCTGAAATCATGAGGCTATCCTTCTGATTGAGGCGGCCAATCAAACGCTCGACGATATCCGCTTGAGGTGCTTCGACCGGCCACTCGAAGTCCGCGATAGTCTGCCATACGTCCATCATGTCACGCCGGCAAAAGAGCATCGACCAGAAATTCACCCCAGGCTGACCGAGTTCTCTTGCTTTTGTCATGAAGCGATTGATCTCATCAGGTGATGGTTTCCAGCCACCTTTCTTGTAGGTTGGCCCTGTCGAGATGATTGGACGGGCAAATTCAAGCTCAGAAAACTGTTTTGCAGAACGCTCCACCTGTTCCTCAGGATTGTGCGCCCGTTCGAAATATATTTGAGGCATCGCATAATCGCACTTCTCCAAGAACTCATTAAATGGAAACGGCTTGTGTATTTCAGGATACCTGAATGTACTTAGTGCAATTGGTGTATTCGGAAGTCCGTTGCGTAGGTCCTGCATGAAGCGTTTCGCGGCCTTGTCTTTCTCCGGCTCCTTGTACTCAGCTTCTGCATCTACGACAAATCCATCTAGCCTCAGTTCATTCATTCGGGTCACGGCCAACTGAGCCTCACCCGCAGGATCATTTCCCCTTACATAATGCCATCCCCACACCTGCAATCCCGCCTCACGCATTGCATCCCGCAATGGAGGAACCAAGTCTATCTCCTTGTCATAGTTGTAGTTGTATACCCAATCTGTTCCGTCAGCGATTTTAATCAATACGTGGGAGAGGCCAGCCTCCACAGCTCTCGCTGTGATTTGTTCAGGATCACCTTTTTCTACGTAGGGAATTTTCCATATGAAGAAACCCTTACCCTGTAAGCTCATATACAATCCTCCATCATGGATACATAACCTCAAATCCCCTTAACCGCACAATTACTCGCCCAATCCTCACAAATATCTTATTTCCTCTCTTGCTTCTTCCTTAAGCTGCTTGCCCTTCGTAGGGCGTCACGCCCAAATTTCTTCCTGATCGAATCGACAGCTTCTAAGAGTCGACCGTCCTGCATCCAGGAGGTGTCGAATAGATCAAGTTGACGAACCTGAGGGCCTAAATCAGCGACAGCGATACCAAGAAGCCGGACCTTCTGGCCGCGTTTACGTGTAGCTCTAAATAGACCATACGCTGCTTCGAAGATTTCTGTATCATGGTCCGTCGGCTGATCCAAACGGACTTGTCTAGTGATGGTACTGAAATCAGGCCATCGTAACTTAATCCTTACTGTATTACCTGCCAGCCTTTCCTTTCGAAGCCGTCCTCCCAACTCTTCACTCATCGAGATCAAGATCCTGCGTAGTCTCTCACCATCCGATAAGTCTTCTGCGAAAGTACGCTCGATCGAAATGGAGCGACGAGCATGTGATTCCATAACTGGGCGTTCATCACGCCCATGAGCCCTTGCTGCAAGTTCTGGGCCACGTTCACCAAACAGGGCGATTAATTGGGCATCTGACAATCGAGCTAGCGCGCCAATCGTATCCACACCAGCTTCAACCAACCGTTCCTTCGATTTCGGACCGACACCCCACAGCATATCTACTGGGAGAGGAGCGAGAAACTCCGTCTCAGCTCCGGGGGGGACAACGACGAGTCCATTCGGCTTGCCCACTTCAGTAGCGATCTTTGCCACCATTTTGTTGGAAGCTACACCCCATGAAGTGGGTAGTCTGAACCTATGGTCGATCTCACGTTGAAGATTCCGTGCGATCTCCTCGCCACTCTCGTGGGCATCACTCACATCAAGGAAAGCTTCATCGATAGAGATTTGTTCCACTGAAGGTGCAGATTCTCTTAACAAGTCCATTACATCACGGGAATACTTGCTGTACATACGGTGATCCGAACGAACGATAATCAGTTCGGGGCAGAGTCTTACCGCTTGCGCTGTAGGCATTGCAGATCGAATACCATACTTTCTCGCTGGGTAAGAAGCTGAGGCAACAACACCCCTCGTTCCGGGATCACCACCGACAACAAAGGGTTGCCCCTTAAGCTCAGGTTGGTTCAAGATCTCTACCGCGCAGAAAAACGCATCAAGATCAAAGTGCAAGATTTTCCTGTTCATCGCCTATTCTGGTTGACACAGATAACAGTACCGTTATAATCTACCCAACTTCATGGGAGTAGTGATCAGTGAGTAAAAAAAATCCGAAGATTCCAGTGAGGCAACCGATAAAATGCAAGAGACTTCTCAAGTGATCACAAATTTCTCAGAACATCCAGCCGCAGCAGCTTTGGAACGCTTCAGGGCGAATCCAAGGGTAAGCCGAATTCGGTTCATCGTTCACCAAGATGCATGCCCTACCTGCCGCCACCTCGAAGGCGAGTATGATAAGGATCAAGTCCCGGAGCTTCCACTCATGAATTGCTCCCATCCATCGGGATGTCGTTCATTCTACGAACCCATGCTCACCGAAATTTATCCTTAAAGCTGGCTATTCATAAAAAGCATTTTGCTTACTTCAGTCAGAATCTCCCTGTAGTAAAGCTGCAGCTAAATTGATTGCATCTTCTCGTGTCTCAACCTCTCCACAAACCTGACCCTCTCGAATCCCCTCGAGTAAATAACCAATTATAGGCCCCGGCTCGATGCCCAGTGCCTCTGCTAGCTCATCACCGCGTATCAGCGGGATTGGATCATAAGCATCCGATGGCGCTTCAAAATAAGCATCGAGCAACTTTCGTGAAATTGAGACTCGATCTGCTAAAGCCTCTTGATCAATAGGAGGGTTCTTCCTCCCAAGAAGGTCAGCGATTGAAAGAATGATTACACCAACGCCAGCACTCCCTGTTTGATGAATGAAACGATAAATGGTCCGTTTGTCAAGATCTGGCTCCTCCTCCAGTATGGCTGGGAGAGTGTAATTACTCACCAGGAGCTCCAGCCATTGGGTTTCGGAGTTGCTAAGTTGCAAGGCCACTGCCTGAGAAGCTACCATTTTTGCACTTATTTGTTCATGACCCAGGAATCGCATCTTGTCATCAACAACTTTATGGGTCTTGGATTTACCCGCATCATGAAACAGCGCCCCGAGGTAGATGATCTGACGGATGTGTCTACCCAGGCTCAACTCTAGGTCTAGATAATCATTAATGGCTTCGCGATATCGCCCTAAGCGATAGGCGATCTCACCTTTAGCAAGTTGGGAAACTTCCTCAGAAACATGCACGCGTCCCAACACAGATATGAGTCCACCTAAGTGATCCATCACTGCAAGCGTATGATCCCATGCTGTAAACTCATGAGGATCAGGCTGTTCAAGCCCTCTCAATCTATCAAGCTCTGGAAATAGGATCTGAATCTGCCCCAGGTGATCCATAAGGCGAACGGCTCGACCTGGATGATCGAGAGCGAAAATACGGAATAATTCATCGCGTATCCGTTCTGCTGATACTCCTGGAATCTCATTTGCTGCAGCTCGCAGCAAGTCAAGCGTCTCGGGCAAAATGTGATATTCGAACAACAAAGCCATCCGCACAGCACGTAGACCTCGAATGGGATCATTTCTGATAGCATCTGGACTGCAAGTACGAATAACGCCATCTTTTAGGTCTTGCAGTCCTCCGGTAGGATCAATGAGCTTTTCAGGAATATTGAGATCAATCGCAAGAGCATTGAGTGTAAAATCCCTCAACCTCAGGTCTTCCTCAATGTCTGAGCCTCTCAGTCGAGCGAAGTCCAACACCACTCGACCACCCTCCACATTAGGTAGGATCACTCGCCCAGTATCTCGGTCAACATCGAGGGTGAAATAATGTCCCCCTACTTGATTGGCGACACGACGCGCTAATCGACAGGCATCCTCTTCAACTGCAAAATCATAATCAACTGTGCTCAAACCTAACAGACGATCTCGAATTGCCCCTCCGACAAGCCATGTGGTTGTACTTCGACTTTGCTGGACGAGTGGTTCTCGGAGCCATTCAGGCAGCCAAACATAAGTACCAGACATTGCAGTAGGCTTATTCTTGTTGGATGAATTTGCCGGCTTGAACTACGCCGATAAAGGGCAGGCTTCGGTAATACTCATCTAAATCGAGTCCATAACCGAATACAAACTTATTAGGGATCTCGAATCCACGGTAATGGATTGGTACCTCGGCTTCCCTGCGTTCGGCTTTGTCGAGGAGTGTGCAGACACGTAGAGATTTCGGTCCGCGCGTCCTGAGCAATGCAAGGACCGAAGCAATTGTATTTCCGCTGTCAATGATATCTTCCACAAGCAGAACATTTCTGTCTGCAATTGACGTCGTCAGGTCAAGTGAGATGCGAACCTGTCCCTCCGAATCTCTTGCACCGGCACCATAGGAGGATACAGCCATAAAATCGATGGTATGGGGAATGCTCAGGGCTCGCATAAGGTCTGTGAGGAACATCACTCCACCCTTCAGGATGCAAATTAGCATCAGGTCCTGATCAGCATAATCTTCTGAGATTTCCTCCGCTAGCTCACGTATGCGCTCTTGTAGCTGATCCTCAAAGATCAAGACCTCTTCGAGAAACTCATCATAATCCTGCATGGTTAATCCTTTGGCACTTCATGATGCAACCGACATCGCGCTTCATATAACTCACTTGCACCAACGACGACAATGGGATCATCGTAATGTGCTGGCTTTCCGTCAATCAGGCGCTGGGTCCGCGAGGCAGCGTCCCCACACACCATGCATATAGCATGGACCTTGTCCACCCTCTCGGCCTGGGCCATTAGAACAGGCATTGGCCCAAAGGGCTCACCTCGGAAATCCGTATCCAAGCCAGCAACGAGGACTCGGATCCCTCGGTCGGCGAGTGACTGACTGACTTCAGCGATAGATACATCAAAGAATTGGGCCTCGTCCACAGCAACTACCGTTGTATCGGATTCTACAAGCTCGGTAATGTGTTTGGAAGATTTTACAGGCGTCGCTTCAAACTCAGATCCGGCGTGGGAAGTAAGCTTCGTCTCGGAATAGCGTGTGTCCAAACTCGGCTTGAAAACCTGAATCTTTTGCTTAGCAATGCTTGCCCTGCGTAAACGCCGAATCAATTCATCCGTCTTCCCGCTAAACATAGAACCGCAAATGACTTCGATCGAACCGGTTTGATGTCGCATTCAGATCCTCCAGGGCTTTGGGATAAGAAAAGGGCAGGTGCATGGGCACCTGCCTCCAGTGTACACTAGCCTTCTATTGAGTCAAAACTTCTACTTACGCTTGTGGTTCAACAACCGCTTCGGGCAGTTCAAATCCTTGTTGCCGAAGACGGCGCTTGAGATCTGCAAGGCTTTTAACTCCGAAACCATCGATAGCTAGAATCTCATCATCACCTTCGTTGAGTAATTCCAGGACTTGCCCCACATTTTCGACACCTGCATTCGCTAGAGCAGTGGTTGGGCGTTTACCAAGTTCCAGTTCCGCGATGGTGATATCAGGCGAGACCTTTTCTGCTTCGCGGGCTTCTTGCTCACTGATGTATTCCTGGCGAGCCTGAAGCTTTTTATAGAATCGGTCGACCTGACCTTCAGTGTCAACGATTCGTTGTTCCCCAGTGTAGAAAGGATGACATTCAGAACACACATCCGTGTGAATTACTTCGATAGTCGAACCTGTAATCCATGAGTTTCCACATGCGCAGACAACCTTCGCGTTTGGATAATAGGTTGGGTGAATACCCTCTTTCATCCGGTTCCTCCATTTCCCCGGCTTTCTACCAGTCAAAAAGCACACCTTTTAAATACTTTTGAATCGAAGGTGGCTTACCTAAAATTTTATTCGTTACCCTTTGGGATTACGTTCACTCGCTTGCGTCCGCCTCGGGCAAAATCAAACATTACAAAACCGTCGGCGATCGCAAAGAGTGTGTCATCTTTCCCAATACCTACATTCAATCCCGGGTGAATTCGTGTGCCACGCTGACGAACGAGGATGTTCCCGGGAATGACTGCTTCTCCCGCATATTTCTTAACGCCTAGACGCTTCGAATGACTATCTCGGCCGTTGCGGCTTGAGCCGCCACCTTTTTTATGTGCCATGAGAATCCTCCCGCCAATCCTTAAGCTTCTTTCTTCGACTTCGATGCTCTCGTAGAAGTAGATTTCGCTTTAGTACTGGCGCTTTTCGGTTTATCCTTCTCGGCAGCAGCACCTTCTTCCGGTTTCTTCCTTGGTTTCCTGAGAGTAATCTTATTGATCTCTACTCGAGTGTACTTTTGCCGATGTCCCCTTCGTAATCGATATCGCACTTTGGGCTTGTACTTAAAAACCTGGATTTTCGGTCCTTTCACTTGTGCGACCACAACTCCGTTGACAGTTGCACCCTTGACATAAGGATCACCAACTTTAACGTCGGAGTTGTTAACGAGCAGAAGTACTTCCTTCCACCTCACCTTTGACCCAACATCTAGTGGGAGGCGATCGACTTCGATAGCCTCACCTTCCTTCGCCAGGTACTGTTTCCCCCCTGCCTCAAGTATTGCGTATTTCACTTTTACCCTCCAGTTTCACTTCACCATCAAGCTCGCGTATACCGCCAGTTGACGGGGAAATGGGGGATTCATAGGCCCGCCCCAGCCAGGTGGCGGGGCAGGCGATTGGATTATAATTGGCGCTTAATTGACTGTCAATACTATTCCAGTTGATAGCAGGAAAGCTGTTCAGGACAACCCTCAGGTCAAAAAATAGGGGCCCTAATCTGCAGCAACAGCCTCCGGTTCAACAACTTCAGCAGGTTCCTCCTCCAACTCGATTTCGCCATCCAGTCTTTCATCATGCAGGACAATTTCTTCCCCAGGAAAACCAGTTCCTGCTGGGATGAGTTTTCCAATGATCACATTCTCCTTCAAACCACGAAGGTAGTCGACCTTGCTCTCGATAGCAGCTTTTGCCAGAACCTTGATTGTGTGCTGGAAGGATGAAGCACTTAGGAAAGACTCTGTATTCAATGAGGCTTTCGTTACACCGAGAAGCACCTGTGAGGCCTTTGCTGGTATCTTGCCTTCTTCCAACACCTTTTCGTTGATCTCCTTTAGATATAATCGGTCGATCAAGTCGCCAGGTAGTAGTTGTGTATCACCTGGATTCGTTATCTGAACCTTGGACAGCATCTTACGGATGATAACCTCGAAGTGTTTATCATTGATGTTTTGACCCTGCGAGCGGTACACCTTTTGAACCTCTGTCAGAAGGTAGAGCTCACATTCCTCTCGACCCTTGATCCGTAGAATGCGATGTGGATTCAAAGAACCTTCCGTCAATCGCTGTCCAGCTTCAATCTTATCGCCTTCCTTCACAAGTAGCCGGGCGCTTGCTGGAATCTCATACTCGTGTTCCTCGACATGGTCGTATGCAATGACGACTTTCCTGTCTTCAAGTCGGAGGCGCCCAGCATGGCTGGCGACAATCTTTGACTTCCCACGGGAAGCAATTAACTCACCTTCTTCGATCTCGGTTTTGTCCTCCACTTTCAATGACCAGTTACCAGGCACTTGATACTCGTCTTTGATAAGTCTGCTGTCAATTACCTGAATGATGCGCTGGCCATCGGGAACATCTGGCAGAACAATGTGTACCTTCCCAGAAATGTCAGAGGTGATGGCTTCACCCTTGGGCTTCTTACGTGCTTCGAAGAGCTCCTCAACACGCGGGAGGCCTGTCGTGATGTCACCTCCAGCAGCGACACCACCTGTATGGAAGGTCCGCAGTGTAAGCTGAGTGCCGGGCTCACCGATGGATTGAGCTGCGACGATACCGACTGCAGCTCCAAGCTCAACGCTCTTTCCACGTCCGAGGTCCATTCCATAACATTTCATGCACAAACCGAAACGAAGGTCGCACGTCAGCGGCGATCGCACAAAAACTTGCTCTACTTCACTCTCAGCAATGATTTGTGCAAGATCCCGTGTGATGAATCCACCCTTCTTAACCAGGATTTCACCAGTCTCAGAATCGGAAATTCGCTTTGCAGCATGACGACCGAAAATTCGTGATTCAAAAGCTTGACCAGCAACGTTATCCGAGCGCCTAATCCAGAGTCCTTGATCTGTACCACAGTCGTCGGAGTTAATGATGACATCCTGTGCAACATCCACAAGGCGTCTTGTGAGGTACCCGGCGTCAGCAGTTCGTAACGCTGTGTCTGTTAAACCCTTTCGAGCGCCGTGTGTTGAGATAAAGTATTCCAGGGTTGTTAGGCCGTCTCGAAAGCTCGAGCGGATAGGAAGTGGAATGATGCGACCAGCAGGATCAGCCATCAAGCCACGCATACCCGCCAGCTGGGAAATCGGTTGGAAACCGCCTTTGGTTGCCCCAGAGATCGCCATCGAACTGAGGTTTCCAGCTGGATCCATGTAGTCCCGAACTTCTGTAGCGACAGTCGATGTAGTATCTTGCCAAAGCTCAATGATGCGGTCATTCTGTTCCTGCTCAGTGAGTAAGCCTCGCAAGTAATCCTGACGAACTGCCTCAGCAGCTTCAAGGGTTTCCTGAATGATGTCCACCTTTGTGGGGGGTACTGTGATGTCGGAAATGGCGATGGTCGTACCTGATCGAGTGGCGAACTCAAATCCGATATCCTTAATGGCATCAACAACAGCTGGTGTCCCATCTTCCCTCAGAAGATGATAGATCTCCCCGACAAGTTCCTGGATCTCGCCCTTTGCTAAAGTGCGGTTAACAAAACGCAATTCTGGTGGAAGGACGCGATTGAAAAGAATCCTACCTACTGTAGTTTCAACGATGCCCTCTACAGGTTCAGTTAATCGCTCTCCATCATCCCCATACCAGGATTCTGTCTTGACTCTGATTTTGGAATGGACATCGACCTGTCCAAGCCCAAAAGCCATTTCAACCTCATCCATGTTGGAGAATGCGCGACCGTCACCAGGATGCTCCTTCCCATCATCGGCCATGGTAAGGTAGTAGACACCAAGAACCATGTCTTTCGTTGGGCCTACGATGGGTTCACCATCAGCGGGTTTGAGCAGGTTCTTCGTTGAAAGCATTAACTCACGTGCCTCTACAACTGCTCTGCTAGAGAGCGGCACGTGGACCGACATTTGGTCACCGTCGAAGTCTGCGTTGAACGCTGCACAGACCAATGGGTGAAGTTGGATCGCTTTCCCCTCAACAAGGACAGGTTCGAAAGCCTGGATACCAAGGCGGTGCAGCGTCGGAGCTCGATTGAGTAGGACAGGGCGTTCCTGGATAACTTCCTCCAGAACTTCCCAAACCTCAGGGCGCTCCCTTTCAATAATGCGCTTCGCTCCTTTTACGTTGGCAGCGTAGTTATAGGCCACCAATTTGGAGATCACGAATGGCCGATAAAGCTCAAGGGCCATTGATTTTGGTAGACCGCACTGGAACAGCTTGAGGTGAGGTCCGATCACGATCACTGAACGTCCAGAGTAATCGACACGCTTCCCAAGGAGATTGCGGCGGAAGCGACCCTTCTTACCCTTGAGCATATCGCTCAAGGACTTGAGCTCGCGGCGCCCACGTCGTGAAAGTGCTTTCCCTCGCTGGGCATTGTCGATGAGAGAATCAACGGCTTCTTGAAGCATACGCTTCTCATTACGAACAATAACATCTGGTGCGCCAAGCTCGACCAATCGCTTAAGGCGGTTATTGCGGTTGATGACTCGGCGATAAAGGTCGTTCAAATCCGAAGTGGCGAATCTTCCACCATCCAGTTGGACCATCGGTCGCAGATCTGGAGGTATCACGGGCAATGTTGTGAGGATCATCCATTCGGGACTGTTATCGGAGCGGCGGAATGCTTCAACCACATTCAATCGTTTTGTGGCTTTCTTCTTTCGCTGTTTACTTCGCGTTGTCCGGACTTCCTCCCACAGTTCTATTGCTAGTGTCTCCAGGTCCAACCCTTGTAAGATTTCATAAAATGCTTCGGCGCCCATGTCGGCCCGAAAAACCTGACCCCATTTTGTCTTCAAATCACGATATTGAGATTCTCCCAAGAACATCAACTTCTTGATGTCCTGTAGTTCCTCTCTGTCTTCACGGAAGGTTTCCAATGTGGTCAGATAGGTCTCATCCGGGGCTTCTTTGACCTGCTCGAGCGCCTCTTCTGATTCTATCGTTGCCTTTTCAATCTCTTCTTCAAGTATTGCAATTTCTCGATCACGACGATCCTTTAAACCTACCTCGATTTCTTCCAAGCGATCCTTGACGGCGGTTTGAACTCTGGTAATGTGATCATTCGTGATCGTTTCACCTTTATCGGCAATAAGGGTTTCAGTCGCCTTTAAATGGATCGGTACACGGATCGTTTTTCCTAATTTATTCGTCAGTTCTCGTTCCAGGGACTGTCCTTCCTTAATGAAAGGTGCAATTTGGGAAGCGACTTCTTCGTCATACTCCTCGTGGACCTTCTTCACTTTTTCTTGGAGCTCTTCAAGGTAAGCCGCATGACTTTCCTGGAGATCCGTGAGCCGCTGCTCGAGGGCATCCTCTCGCTCTTTTTCCAAATTAGCGAGTTCCTCATCAATACGCTTCAACGCCTTCTTACGCGATTCTTCATCAACATGTGTAACTACATATTGAGCGAAATAGAGTACACGATCGAGGTTGCGCCTTGAGATATCAAGCAACAACCCAAGAAATGATGGAACGCGACGCGTATACCACACATGCGCAACAGGCGCAGCTAATCGAATGTGACCCATCCGCTCGCGCCTTACGGCGGATCTAGTAACCTCGACACCACATTTCTCACACGTAATACCTTTGAATCGAATATTCTTGTACTTCCCGCAATAGCATTGCCAGTCCTTAGTAGGACCGAAAATCGCCTCGCAGAAAAGACCATCCTTCTCAGGTCGCAATCGACGATAGTTGATCGTCTCCGGCTTCAATACCTCACCATACGACCAGCTGAGGATAGTTTCCGGTGATGC